>Ga0233442_1000740_pt1 | contig 29406 bp, 44 predicted proteins | sample SI_123_September_3_FD_182789 | JGI IMG/M metagenome (GOLD analysis project Ga0233442, IMG submission 182789) | Seawater microbial communities from Saanich Inlet, British Columbia, Canada - SI_123_September2016_150_MG | ecosystem: Environmental > Aquatic > Marine > Inlet | place: Canada: British... | reverse complement strand
CGACCGCCCTCTTCGCCGAAGATGACCAGCGCATCGGTGGCCGACAGGTTGGCCTCTTCCAGGTCAGCGACGATGTCCGTCATCGGTCGCACCTTGCCAGCCGAGTCGACGAACTCAAGCCCCATCGCTTTCATTTTCTTCTGCGCATCGGTCAGGCCGCCCCCCGTGTCGATCGAGTTGCGCAGCATCGTCCGCAGCGCCGCATTGAGAGCCGTCCCGCCGGCGCCGGCCTGGATCCCATTGTCGGCCAGCACGCCCAGGGAGGCGGCCGTCTGCTCGAACGACAGCCCCGCAGCGGCTGCCCCGGGTGCCACCTGCTTGAACCCTTCGCCCAACTGCGCCACGTTGGTGTTACTGCTGGCTGCGGTGACGGCCAACCCATCGACGACGCCCCCCAATTCCTCCACCGGTAGACGCATACCCGATAGGACATTGGAGGCGATGTCGGCCGCGGCCCCCAGCTCGAGGTTGCCGGCAGCTGCCAGCGCCAACGTCTTGGGCAGCGCCGACATGATCTCGTCGGTCTCGAAGCCGGCCATACCCAAAAACTCGATACCCTCGGCGGCATCCGATGCGGAAAACTTGGTCGTCGAGCCCATCTCTTTGGCCAGGGCGGTCAGCTTGTCGAAATCTTCTCCGGTCGCTCCGGTGACGGCTGCCACGCCGGCCATCTTTTGCTGAAAGTTGGCCGCCACGCCGATGCTCTTGACCAGCACGGCACCCAGGGCGACGGCGCCGGCAGCCGCTACGCCCATAGCCGCCTTGGTGGCCGTCCCGAAACCAGACGTTTCCTTTTTCAAGCCCCCGATAACTTTGGATGCGTTATCCTTGGCATTGATCAGGATGTCGAGATCTTGTCTACTCTTGGCCATTTCCCGCTCTTTTCTGGGCTTGTTCCTTTACGATCGGCTCGATACGCTCGAGGTGCTGAAAGGCGGTTAGATAGTAAATGGAAAGATGGGCCCGTTCGGCCAGGGTGGCGTTGCTATCCCTCCAGAGCAATCGATAGAGCTGATAGAGTTGACGGCTCTGCGGGGTGATCTCCAGGGCGGGACATCCAAAATGGATATCTTCGCCCAGCTCGATTATACGGTCGTTTCCTTCGCCGGAGAGATGTCCGCAGACGCCGGCGGGGTCGCATCCTCCGGTACATCGAGGGCAGTTGGCTCGTCCTTGGGGATCGTACTGGTCTCCGAGAAGCTCCCAGCGAACGAGCAGATCAAGTTTTTTAGCGCGTCTCCGGTTAGGCCGGCCGTCGCCTCGATGGCACCGCGCACCTCCTCGATCAACCCTTTACCCTGGCCCTCCTGGTTGATGATCTCCCGCGTCTGCTCCTGGAGCTTTTCGGCCCACGCCCAGGCATGATCGGCGTCGCGGAATTCCTGGTCGTTGATCGTCTCGGCCAGGGTGAGCAGCTGTACGAGCAGGCTCTCCCGCTTGGGTAGGGGTAGACGGATAAACAGCTCGATCGGATCCGTCACCTCGACGCCGTCAAAAAAGAAGTTCTGCCAGGCCCGGGTATGCTCGGCCAGCAGTTTCATCGTCCCCAGAAAATCCGGGCCCAGGGCAAGAATGCGATCCTTGTACTCGTCCTTTTCGAGCCATTCCTTGAGATGCTCTTTGCGCCAACGGAAAAGGCCGTCCTCCGTCTGCTGGGCAAAAGCCATCTGATCGATCGAACGCAAAAAACGGATCTCCAGGGAGAGCCGTTGATCAGGGGGCAGTTCTCTATTGCCTCCATACTCGGGGACAAAGACGTTCCAGCTTTCTACGCCACCGGTTCCAAAATCCATTCTGCGAATCTCCTGCTACGGGGTGTATTAGCTGGGCGACCCCGGGCCACGCCCGGGAATGCAGACACCCCGTGAACTGCGCCGCCCAGCCAAAAAGGGTTTTTCTTTCAGATAAGCGTGGCCGACAGGTTGTCTTCGCCAGTCGATCCCAACGCCTCGAAGGGCATGGTGACCGTCACCATCCCGGAATCGGGGATGTCCTTGGCTACCGGATCGAACTCGACCTGGTCGGCGTCGATCTGCATTTTGTATCCAGAGGCCGTCCCGAACGTCCAGCGCACATCCTTCTGCACCTGGCGCCGCGACTGGCTGAACAGGTTCACGTCGGACTTGCGGCAGACGATCTTCATATTGCCCGATACCTTCCACTTGCCCGTGTTGATTACTTCGGTCGGGCAATCCGACCCCTCCTCCTCGTTGAGGAGCCCCAGGCCGGTATCGAGGACGATCTCACCCCCCAGCGCCCGCTGCGTGGTTGAGCCGCCATCGATCGACGTGGTCACCTTCGTCCCGAAGGGCACCAGCGACCCGGTGAAGACCGGCGTGGGCAGGTAGGGAGCGACAGTGATCTCATCCTGCCAGCTCTCCGACGTATCCAGCTCGGCCGTCTCGGCACTGAAGTCCAGCGAGGTCATAAAGAAACCGGATCCGCCGTTGGTGTTGGTCCCCAGCTGCACCAACGAGTAGGTCGCGTAATAGTCCATGTCGTCCATCGTGATCGTCGTCTGGGCAGTGCCCCATCCATCGGTCGTGTTTTCCGACGTCTCCCCGAATTCCTTGGCCGGGCCCGAAAACTCCAGGACGATCCAATCATCACCGCCCCAGGTGATCTTGAGCTGCGAGCAGACGGCCCCACGGACAAACTCGACCACATCCCCCAGATCGGCCCAGATACCAGCATGGAGGGCACTACGGTCCTCCAGCTGCGTGTAGACGACGGAGGTGGAGCCGGTGACCGTCTCCGTGCCGAACGCCAGCTTGAGGAAGTCCCCAATGTCGGGGGCGACACCCAGGGAGCCCGACAGCCGCAACAGGACGGTCGCCGTCCACTTGGCCATATGACGCCCCTCGGCTCGCTCCAGGACAGAGAACGTCCCGCCGTCATCGTCGGGGGCCTCCCGTCGACGATCGGAGTCCTCCAGGTTGATCATCCGCGCCTTGAAACCGTCGCCGGTCGTCGGGTTGTTGGGCACCCCGTAACTGCCGCCCGTTTCCATCTTGATGAAGCCTTGCAGCTTATCACCGTACTGAATGGTTCCCATGCTCACGCTCCTTGTTTACGAAGAAAAATAAACTTCAAGGTTCATCAGGGCGGCACGGAGCACGCCCCCTTCACGGGGTGTAAAATCTGAATAGGCTACGTTCTGCTGCAGGCAGATATCCGCATTGTGCGTGCCACTCACCAGGAGGGTAGAATTGGCCTCAATCATCTGGTCAATCGCCGTCATGGTGCGCTCGAGCCGCTCGTTGGCGATCTCACCGGGGAGCAGGCCGTTGATCTTCTCTATCGAATAGATGAAGACCTGCAGTTGTATCTCATGGAAGCGGATATCATCCGACCGGTCCTCGTCGGGATATTGCGTACTCTCCGAGAGGATGAGCGCCGCCGGGAAGGTGTCATAGTCGGCCAGGGGCGCCTCGTAATACCTGGCGATAGGCTCGAGGGTGATCCCATCGTCGATCTCGGTGTCGATCGCTGCCAGGAACGCCGGCAGATCGTTGGTCATCATCGACTCGAGTGCCACGCGGGCATAGCGGGGGTTCTGATTGCCGGCCATCAGATAATCGCTCTCTGGTAACCCTGTCCGGTGTTGAAAATGTGCTCCTGTATGAGCTTCATCCAGCGCGTCTGCTGGGCCTTGGTCAGCTGGATCGGCGGCCGTGCCGGCATGTCGGGTGTGCCCGTCTGGTGATACCGGGCATAGGGCACCCGTGTACCGATCGCTAACCCCAGTTTCGACGGCCGGTAGATGAATCGCTTGTTGCTCTTGTTGGTCAGACTACCTATCAGATCTCCCTGGCGCTGCAGGATCGGCTTGCCCGGGAAGTGTGCGTTTTTCCAGGCGGCATAGGCAGGAGACAGTGCTTTCCATCCTCCTGATCCGCTCTTGCCCTGGCTGGCAAACTGCGCCTGCCCCCCTTCGAGGAAGTCATCACGGATATCCGGCCATACGCCGCGCAGATCCTTGATGTTCGCCGAGTAGAGCCCGAGTGCACGGTCGAGCTGCTTTTGTCCGTGGACCTCGAAGGTGAAGTTGAATAGGTCTTGACGGGTCGGCATGGGTTACATCTGCCAATCATTGCCAAAAGCTGGATCATTCTCATTGCCACTGCTGTCCACATCGAACGACCCCGCCGGGTTCTGATCATCGACGGCCACCGGGGTGTCGTTCGAATCGGACACATCGGGCAGGGTCATTCGCCGGCGTGAGAGCATCACCAGTGCGGCCTCATACTCGAGCCGCCACGCCCGGGCGCGATCGCTTTCCTCGAAGATCCCCGGGACGGCGTTCTCGGCATCGGCGGCCGCGCCCTTCATGTTCAGGTTCTTCAGGATGTTGAGCGAGCGAGCAGCAGCAGCGCTGATCGGCGTGACAAACCCCACGGCATCGAGCACCCCGTTGATCATGTCCGCTTTTTGCGTGATGAACTCTTTCAGCTGGACCAGGGTGGGCGCTGTGGTCGCAGAATAATCCTTACCGGTCAACCCTACGACATCATCCTCGTCGCAATAACCCTCGGTGGGGATGGTGACGGCCATCAGCTATCCGTCTCCTCGTTCACCTCGGCCAGGGCATCCAGCACCTCTTCCGGGAGCTCAGCCAGCGACTCCTTCAGCTTCTCTTCCTCTTCCTCGGTCAACTCGGCCGCCGTCACTGTTCCGGATGGGGCCCCATCGCCAGGCTCGTGCTTCATCGCCACGTTCGGGTATTTGGGGAGCAGCTTCCCAGCCTTCAGCTTCTCCATCCCATCCTCGAAGCACTCCCTCCATGCCTCGTCCAGCACCAGGACGGCGCCGGTGGCCTGCAGGTTGCGCAGCGCCCGGGTCTGCAAAACATCCTCCGGAGGGATGGGCGCCAGGAAGCCCGCCTCGTTGATCGCCTGATTGATCGTCTCGCCGACATCAACCAGAGCCCCCTCGACCGCTTCCCTCTCCTTTGGGGTGCACACCCGACCGAGCAGGTGCTGCACCTCGGTAATCGTCGCGTACATTAGTTTCCTCTCGCGAAACGTGGCGGTACGTAGATCCGACTCGGCTCCTCCACCTCTTCCTCCTTCCCATTCAACACCTGGCCCATCTTGCAGGCGATCGCCTCTTGCGCCCTGGCTAACATCCGCATGGTCAGCAATAAATCCGTGGGGCAAATGACGTGCGTCCCGTAACTGCCCGGGGCTGTCTCTTTCAGGGTGACGACCACCTGCGGCGGCTGTCCTTCCTGCTCCTCCTGCGCTTCGACCAGGGGCACTTCTGTCTCTTTTTCCGGGGTGTCCATGTCATCTCCTCAGTTGCCAGTGACCATGATCAGCAGCGTCGTCGTGCTCGATGCCACGGAGGCTCTGAGCCGCCAGAACTTCCGCCCGTTGTTGGCCACGTTGATCTGGCTGGTGACTCCCGCGCCCAGGGTGGCCAGGGTCGCAGCATCCTCGACCACCCAGTTGGTGCCGTCCGCCGATGAGTCCAGCGAGCAGGCATTGAGCGCTGTGGCACCGGAATTCTTGACGAAGAAAGACAGGTTGGTCAGTGCCAGCAGATCGACCGGGCCGCCGTGGACGTCCAGATCGGTGTCAACCGCCGCGGCAGCCGCCAGGGTCTCGGTAAGGGTTGGCTTGCTCATTTGTCCTTCCCTGTCTTCCTGGTTGCGCCGGCAGTCTCCAGCATGTAGCGCTTGCGGGGACTGCCCTTGGGCTGGATGAACCAGTCGTCGCCGTGCTCCTTCGACAACTTCCGGATGGAGGCCCCCGATAGGTTCCGGACGGTCCCCTCGACGATGTTCCGACCGAGGGTCTTGGTAATCATTACGCGGGGCATATTATTGTGCTCCTTTTTCTAATCTGAACTGGGGTTCGTGATCGTCGCCGTCGATAACCTCACCGATGACCAGGTGTCCAATCTTACAGGATAGATCGACGTAGAGAGGAAAGCCGCAATGGCGGACCAGGTTGCAGAAGTAGATATCCTCCGAGCAGCGCTCCTCCTTGGGCAACGCCACATTATCACGCTGATCGACGAAGTATCGACCCTCGACGTTGACCTGCTTGTCGATACCGTCAAAGACCGACATATCTACCAGGAGGAAAGCGCCGCCGGTCGCATCATACTCCTGCAGGCCGTGGCCCTCTGGAGGCACCATAAAGTGCCCCTTGCCCTCCCGTCGCCAGAGGGTGGCAGAGAAAGGCTCCCGCCGTTGCCGGCATAGACCCCCGACGATCGGGACATCGTGGCTCAAAAGCCGCTCAAGGGCGTCGATATCGAAGGTCATGTCGGCATCGATGAAAAGCACTTTCTTGGCTCCCTCCCCGCGGGTCCGCCTGATCCCCTCATTGCGCATCCCAGCAATGGTATCGGCCTGGATCCACGTCGTGGTAGCATTTCCCTTGCGGAGACCGAACATGCTGGCGTTGTGCCGCTTGTAGGTCATCTCCCAGGAGAGCGGCACAACGATATGGATACCGCTCATATCATCTCTCTGGGAGGGTTGGGGTTGAGATGGGCTGGAGGGCTGGGGGGAGACCCGAAGGCTTCCCCCCAGCTGCTCCAGACGATGATCGAGAGAGTTCGGGGTGTTTACCATCTTAGATCAATCTCCCTCCATGTACTCGACCCAGATGTTGTACTTGCCGGCCGTCAGGTCGGCGGTGGCGATCGTGGCCAGCACCGATACCGCGGCCGACGTCTTGATCGGAATACCGGCCACCAGCTCGGTGAGCACACCCGCATCGAATTCGCCGTTGTCGAAAGCGGTGGCCGCGATGAAAGCGTCATCATCGCCGGTGATGCCCAGCTTAACCGTGGCGGATCCGCCGGAGGTCGATGACGTGATCCCCTCGATATATGCCCGAAGGATCAGGGCATTGTCGGGGATCGTCTGCGCTGCATCGTCCTCGTCGGTCAGCGTGATCGCCCCCTGCGCCCCACCCAGATCGCCGAAGTCGTACTGGAACTTCAGCGCCTTGGGCAGGACCGGCCCCAACTTGGCATTAGTGACCGCATCGTCGGCAATCTTCGCCGTGGTGACGTTGGCGGCCAAGAGCTTGGCGGTCGTGACCGCATCGTCGGCCAGTTCGGTCGTGCCGATGGTGCCTGCGCCGGTCTGGACATCCGGCGCCACCAGCTTCCGTCTGAATCTCTTGATACCCATGACCTATACCTCTCTGACCCGGTTAGGTCGGTTTACTCGACGATTCCAGAAAAGAAAACCCCGAGTTCCGACGCGGTGACCTTCACATCGACGTAGTCGTGCACCTCGATGACGTCGGCCATCTTACCCGCAGGGGTATCCTCGTAGTTGAGCACCGAGCGGGGTCCCCAGCGGAACGAGTAGAGCGCCGACGGGACGTCCTTGGAAGGACTGGACGGCACGTAGTAGAGCAACGCGTTCTTGCCCCAGATGAAGCTATTGGAGACCGTGGCGCCCTTCTTGGCCGAGTTGTAGCTGGCCACGCCGACGATGATCTCATCGACCTCGAACAAGGCTGCCAGGTGCTTGAGCATCACCTCGCGGATAGCGTTGACCGGCAGGCGATCGACGATGTCCGGATGGTCGAGCAGGACGGTCAGCACCTCGCGCCCCATCGCCAGCCGGTTGGGCCGTTCGCCGGTGGCCTTCTGGATGGCGTCGGCCTGCGCCCGCACATCCTGGATCGGCTCCGAGGTGGCCTCGGTGGACCAGTAGATCACCTGGTTGGTCGAGACGGACGAGGCGCCGGTGATGTCGGTGTCCCATACGGAGGTAGTGAACACCTCGGACACCCACTGCAGCTCGATCCTGCGGTTGACCACCCCGAGGCAGTAACGGAGGTCCGCCTGCTCGAGGTTGAGCGCAGCATCGGCGTTTTTCTTGGCCTCCTTGGACGTGGATTTGCCCCAGGCCCAGTCGTCGCAGTAGAAGCTGTCGTTGGAGAGGCCATACTCCCCACGCTCGGCCAGCGTCTTCTCTGCTCGGGGGCCGGGAATCTCATCTCGGCGGAAGTCGTCGAGGGTGAAGATGTGGTACTTGTCGGACTGCTTGGGGACATCCACGACCGGGGCGAGTTGATCCCAGACGTACTGCTGAGAGCCCCAGGCAATGGCCAGATCCGACAGCGCGGCGTCGATGTGGACGTCGGAGGCGGTAGGATTGCTCATGGTTGAAATTCCTTTTCAGTAGGCTGGGGCAACACCCCAGTATGGGAATCGTTGCGGGGTGATCACGAAAGGGGCGTGCCCTATCAGCCGGCGATCGTCTGCGGGCCGATGGCGACCACGTTCAGGATCGAGGAGGCGCCAGCCGTGCCACCGGCCTCGATCGCGAAAGCGATGACCTCGTCGGTGTCGGTGGTCGAGACGACCAGGTGCCCGCTATCGTCGGGCGCCAGGCGATCCATTGCAGTGACCGCCCCCGAGCACACGCCGAACGACTCGCCAAAAACGCGGATGGCGGCCGGTCGGCCGGTGACCGGCTTGTTCTGCAGGATCCCTGCGTTGACCGATGCGGTGACGGCCAGCCTCGCCTGTCCGCTGGTCTCGTCCAGACGGACGGCGTAATACTGCTTCCCGGACAGATCGACGGCAGATTTGTTCTGCCCGAGATCGATGGTGACAGCTCCATCAGGCATGATACTCTCCATTCAAAAGGTTGCGGTTCATCTCGTTGTCCGGGGTGTGGACAGCCGATCAACCAGAGCTGATCGGATCTATTTCTTGTTGCGGTTGCGGTAGGCGGTGAACGCCTCCTCGCCGAACTGCTTCTGCGCTGCTCCCTGAGCATCGGCCAGATCCATCCCACCGGCGACCTTCTCGTCGAGAAACGTCTGGATCTTCTCCGACTCCGCCCGGGTGTCCTCCTGGTTGGACCCGTGGCGGGTGGTGTCGACGACGACCGGGGCCGAAGCGACGAACTCGGCGAACCCTTCCGGATCCTTCAGCGCGAACTTTTCCGCCCAGTCCTTCTGCGACGGGGTGAGCTTGCCCTCGCTGAGCGCACTGGCCGCGGCGTCCCGAGCATCCCGCTCCTGGAGCTTCTTCAGCGCCTCTTCGCCGGCCGTGGCCTGCGTCTGCAGCTGGGTGTGCTGCTCCTCGGACAACTGCACGGTGCCCGAGGCCGGCTCGCTGGCCTGCTGGGACTCGTCTGCCGGCTTCTCGGCCAGCTGGGCGTCCAGCGCGTCGAGTGCCTGGTCGCGGTGCTCATCGGTGATAGTTTCCACGTCTTCCCCCAGCTGGAGGATCTCGCGGATTCTTTCTTCCTTCATGGTGATAACTCCTTGTGAGGGAGTGGTGGAGGGGTGATTTGGCGGTTCAGATGCTGCTTTGCTCTCAGATGTTTCCTGGGTGTAGATGCCCTTTCCACGGACCCAGCCAGCGGCCAGACTCTCGTCGGGACTGCCAAAGAGGCTATTGTGATTGAAATCGACCATCATCTCGGTCGGTGGATGGTCGCTCTCCTCGCGCACAGAGCTGAAGACCGCGTCGATATTGTCGATCATCTCCTGCAGGTGGCTGGGCAGGATAGAGAAACGTCCATACCACGGGTGGAAATACTCGCCGGTGGCAAAGACCTGGACGTGCGAGACATTGTCCTCATCGGGATCCTCGACCTTGGCCATCCCTTTGAGAAACGGCCGGTTGACCAGACCAACGGCCAACAGCGCAGCGCCGATACGATCGCCCGTCCCCACGTCGGTGTAGTCCAGATCGAACTCGGGCGAGATGTAGCGGAACTCGTCGTTGCGGATCATCTCCGCCGCCTTCTCCGTCCAGTGCACCTCCGCCCACATCTCGACGTACGGGATATCCTGCTGGGACTCGACCAGCTGGGCCTGTCCGCCCACCAGGGCGGTGTAGTAGGTGCCGATCTCCTCACGAGCCCGGGCCACCAGGCGACCGCGTTGCTCGTCCAGGTTGGCCAGCCGCTCCTTGAACCGCGTGGGCGTCAGCTCGAGCTTCTGCTGCTGTTTCTTCTTCTTGGCCATCAGCGTACCGCCTCTTGTTCAGTGGTGAAGATGTAGACGTACAGACAACGGCATCTGTTAGATCCGGACGCGGTCGACAGACAGGAAGCGTTCGGCGGCATGTGGGCATAATAGTCAGCGCTGCCCATCACAAACGTCCGGCCATCGTCAGACTCGCACACAGAGCAGACGTTGGTGTCCAGGATGGCCGAGTACTCAACCCGGGCGATATCGTCGGCCTGTATCTCTGCCTCTCTGTTGCGGCCCAGGGTGAACGCTTCGGCGATCAGCACCCGCGCCTCTATCCGGGCGGTCGGGCCGAACATATCATCCAGGCTGGCACTGATCTCCTCCAGGTCGGCCTCGTCGTAGTCGGTCCCCTTCGTCCGGGAGAGGTTGAGACCCCTCTCGACAGCCACCGAGGTGAGGCGGGCGGCCAGATTGTCGAAGTATCTGCGGACGCGCACCCAGAGGCCGTCGGTGATCTCTTTGTCGGTGATGTCGTCGTCGCGCAGGGCCCTCCCTGCGCCATCGGTCGCCTGCTTGGCCTGCCGCGCCTTCTCCTCCCGGACGGTGCGCCGCCCAAACCGGAACAGGTCACGCAGTTGGCTGATGGTCTCGGAGACTTCCGTATACCGGAGCTTCTTGTCGATCGAGATATCGGCTACATCCCGGACATCCCCATCGGCCAGGGCGGTGTCGATCTGGCCAACCAAGTCGTCGATCCAGACTTTCTTGAGCTGATCGACCTGGTCGCCTATACGCTCCTCGGCATCGTCCTGCTTGCCGTCGATCTCGCGCAGGGAGACCGTCTTCTCTGCCGGCGTCAGATCGCGCCAGTAGGAAGAGACCGCCAGGGAGATGCGGTTCCGGTGGGGGCGCTCCCCTGCCGCTTTGGATACCTCGCCCTCCCTGGGTGGCAGGTCGCCCACCTCGCGGACATGATCTTCGAGATCCTCATCGGGCGTCAGCAGGCCGGCGGCCGTCATCTTGGTGATATACTCGGCCACCTTCTCCGGGTGCTTGGTCTCCAGGTCAGACCACCGCAGGCCGGCCTTGATATTCTGCGGATTCGGATAGTTGAGCTCGATCAGCGGCCGGATGACCCACTGCTCTGTCCGGATACGGATCAACTCGGCCATCGACTCCAATGCCAACATGAAGAGCGCCGTCTGCGGATCGGCCACGGCCCGGGCCCCGGTGGCGGTGCGCCCCAGGTTGAGGAACTCGGCAAGGCTGTTTAGGGCGATCATCTCGTCGCAGTACTGCAGCAGCGGGATAGGATCGAACTGCTTCTCCTTCTCCTTGCCAAACACCTTGAACTTCCACCCGCCGGGGTTCCAGATGTAGGCCTGAGCGCCCGCACGGATGCGCTGCAGCATGCTGATGGCTTCGTTCTTGTCTTCGGGGCTGAACCGTCCTCGAGGAGCCCCACTGCTCTCATCCAGGGGTGGCTCCGCCTCGGGGATACCCACAGAGAAACGCTCGGCATCCATCAGCCCGAACTTGAACAGCTCGGTCTTGCCCTTCCAGTAGGGATAGGCGCCGCGCAAACCGGAAATGCCCTCGAAGTTGTTGCCCTCCTGATCGAGGGCCAGGTGCACCAGCTTAAACCGGGCATCCATAGGGCTCTGTTCGTCGGGGATCTTGAACGTGCCCCACTCGCTCCCCTTCCAGGCCTGCTGCTCGATGCCGGCCAGGGCGCCCGTCTCCGGGTCTGCGTGCCACTTGGCGATCGACCGTTGCGATCGATGCTCCAGCGCCTCATACCAGAGCTTGCCTCCCTCTTTCACCCATATCTTCTCCAGCACCTCAAAGCCGAAAGTGTAGGTCAGCAGGCAGTGGCGGAGGTACTGCTCCCAGTCGATGCGCTCGAACAAAGCCTCGACAAGGAAGTCGCGCACCGCATCGTCCTCGGCCTCGATGTCCCACTTGGCTCCCAGGATGGGCAGATTTATCAGCTGGATGGGGGCCTTGACCATCGCCTCCCGGCGCATCTGATCGTACACCTTGGCCCCCTTGGTGCCCTTCAGGTCGGTGTTGAACTCGCCGGCATCGATGACACCACCGGAGAAACGCACGCCGGAGGCGCCCTGGTAGCTTTCCAAGCCCGCAGGTTGTCCCGGCGCATCGGCAAAAAGCCAGCTTCTGACAAATTCTCTCAGATTCACAATGCCTGCTCCCGTAAACCGCCGAAGGTGGTGCGCTGATCTTCCGAATTGGCAGACAGCGAGCTCCCAACGACTTCACCCGCACGCACCCACCAACCCATATTGAGGGTGTCTGATCGATCGGGGGATTTCTCGCCGCGCTTGCGCATATCTGCCTTGCTCTCTGCTTTCAATTGGCCGTTCCGTCGCACCTCGTATTTGCGCGCTGCCAGCTGGTGGAGGAGCCGCTTATCCTCCGGCAGGCTGATCCCGACGTCCGGATCATCCTGGCTCTCCTGCCCCAGCTCCAACTCGCGCCGAACGGCAAACGCCATGTTCGTCCCCAGATCGAAGTAGTGCGGATCCGGGGACTTGCTGCCGGCGTTGATAGCCAACACGTTGAGATTCTCCTCCAGTGCCATATCTACCACGCCCCCACCCACGCCCCCATCGTCGATAGCCATCGTCCCGTATTCGTGCCGCATCCGCACCAGATGGCCGGCCGTCTCGGTCGTCCGCTTCCCCTGGTAGATCAACGGCATATCGAACGCCCGATTGCGGAACCGCCCAAAGACCGTCTCGTCTCCTCCCAGTCGCGCCACATCGACCGCTAAGACTGGACGACCAGAGGTGTTGACTATCCTCCCTACAGCCGACTGCGCCAGAGAAAGTGGGATGATGACGTCGTCGCCCTCTTCTGGGAATTCGCCCAGATCCATCGAGATGAACAACGGCGAACTCTCGCCCAGGTCTTCCGCATCCTGCTTTACTACGCTCAGATCGACTCGGGAAGCCTCGTAGGCCGACATGCGCAAAGTGGTCCAGCGGTGCGCCTGCTCGCCATTGGTGATGTCGAAGAACGGCCCCGAGGGCGAACCAGGGCTGGACAGACAGACCCACCAAAAATGAGCGCCGGGATTGCCGCGCAGGATACGCCGAACCGACTCGAAGATCTCCGGCTTGATCGCTTTGGCCTCGTCCATCAGGACCAGGACATGCTGGGCGTGCACCCCCTCGAAGGTGGCCCCCTGGTCGGCTGCTCGACCGAACGCTGCCCAGTCGGGGGCGATGTCGATCTGCGTCTTGCCGATGCCCTGCGGTGCTGAGTTGGCTGCAATCGGCATCTTTGTCCGGGTCGCCCAGCTGGCTATCTCGCGCCACAGTTGCTCCTTGAGCTGTGACCAGGTCCCGGCCGTGGTCAGCACCTTCCCCCCGGGAAAGCAGTCGAGGAACCAATGGACGAACAGTGCCGCGGTGGCTGTCTTGGCGGCCCCGTTGCACCACTGAAAGGCATACCAGCCCGGTACGGCCATCATGTCCAGGGCTTGCGTCTGGTAGGACCGGGTGCTGTCGAGCTTTAGCCGTCCCTGTCCCAGTTGTTCCCGCGCCCAGCTGTGCGAGTCGGCGGGCTGTCGATCGAGCCACGCCTGCAGCTCCTCCTGCGAGCGGTACCGTGCCGGCTCGATCCGTATCTTCTGCTGCAGCCAGATCGATGGCTTTTGTCGGTACATCCGCAGGAATCGCGCCTCCTTGGAGAGCTCCTTCTTGCGCTTCATTCCTCATCGGCAGGCTCGTTTTCCTTCTCCCACTCGTCCAGTTCGGCATCGGCTTGGCGCTGCTGGTCCAGGTATTCGATCGGTCCACCACCTGGGCCTGAGTGCTCGACGGCCGTCCGGTCGCCATACTTCTTCGGTGCCACCTTGCCCATCAACCATTTCCGGGTATCTACGCGTAGCTTGGACCGGAGGACCGCCTCTTTGTCGACCATTGGGCCGATGTTAGTATCCATCCAGTCGTTCTGGCCATCGTCGGCGATATCGAGGATCTCGTCGGCGAAGTGCTCCTGCTGCAGCTCTCTACTGCGCGTGTATTGGTGACGAAACTCATCATGTTTTTCGAGCCAACGGAAGACCGTCCGGCGATCCGGCATCTCCTCTTCTTCGCAGATCTTCCGCAGGGTCTCCCCCAGGGCGATCCGGTCGCAGATCTCGTTGGCCAGCCCCCTCTTGTAGCGGGTCGGGCGTCCGACGGGGCGGGGTTCGGTCGTCTCGCTCACGCCACTTCTTTCCGGAACGTGGTTCCCTTCTTCTGCCCTTCCTCTGCCCGCTCTCCGAAATGCGCCACCATCGTCTTGACGTCCATGCTCTGCTTGGCCTTGATCTCCCGCCGGCGAATCCTGTTGCGAGCTCTGGCAACGTGCCGCTCGGTGACGAACTGGTCGGCCCTCATGCCCAGGATCTTCCGGACTTCCGCATTTCTGACGGCCAGCTCCTTCTCGACCTGGGTGGGCTCAGGCTGCGTTGTCGGGGTGGTCCCTTCCATTGCTACCTCTCCTCAACTCTTTAACGTCAATCGGAGCATCACCTTCGCCATCGCGCCGCCGAACTGGGGCAGCTTGGCGCTCAACGCCAGGACAACCTTCAATAGCCCGAGCATCAAATCTTCACCTCGTCTCCGCAAGATCAACCGCCGATTGGCCAACGATGTAGACGCTGACCACCACGGCGATCAGCTCGGACACCTTGGCCGCCACCTGCTCATCGAGACCAGCCTGGACCATGACGATCGTGGCAGTGCCGGCGACGGCGGCGATCAGCTTTCTCGACAGAAACTTCTTCATATTGGTCTCCTATTCCTGTTCCCACTTCCGACTGCGCTCCTCCAGCACCCTGAGCAACGCCTTCATCTCGCTGATGGACTCCATCTGCCGGTTGTAGTCGTCATGGTGGCGCTCGCGGATCTCCGTGTCGGCCTGGACCATGTTGTCCTTCACTTCGCCGACGTAGACCGGCATGCCGTCGTGGTATGCCTTCTTTTCATGCTGACCAAAATCCTCCGAGACCGTCGCTATGGAATCACTGACCCAGGTCATTCCCAATCCGAAGACTGCCAGGAAGACCGTGATGAGAATGCCCACCATCCAGCGTTGGCCGGAGATGGCCTTGTCGATCCGCTCTTCCAGGCGCTTGCAGTCTTCGGCGGTCATACCGAACGCGTTCTTTCGTCCCACTCGACCAGATCCCCCGGTCGGCGATCGAGGTGCAGCCAGCTGTCGTAGTGGCCTATGCCGGTGAAGCCCAGCCGTTCGGCTTCCCGGGCGAGTAGTCCCAGGGCGATGGCCATGCGGCGGTCGCCGGATCCAGTGATGGCGGCGATACGGGGGGAATTCAGCGAGGGGGTGTTGTCGGTGGCGAAGTGGAGGTGCTGGGATTTCTCGGCCCCGCCGACAGCTTTGTTGTGGCCGGCGCAGCGATGGCCGCTGGTTATCGCCAGGGGGGCGTCCCACCAGGTGCGCAGTTGCTGCTCGGCGTCCATGTGCTGCCAGAAGCGATAGTCGAGGATGATCTCTCCGCAGCAGGGGCAGGACAGCCGGTCGCTGCTAACAAAACTGAAGTTGGGATGTACGGGTGAGATGGGGTGGTTTTTCGACACGTTAGGCACAGTCGGCGCTTCGGCCTGGGGCTCGATCGGCTCCAGGGCCGGGGTGCGCGGCTTTTTCCTGCCGAAAATCCGGCCGAAAAGTGACATTCCGGCTCCCGTGAAGTGTTGAAGTATGAGGGGGAGGGCTCGCCGAAGGCTTTCCAGCCGCCCTCCCCCTCCAGTGGAATCGTTCGGAGCCCTAACTCCTTGCGATCCCAAGAACACGAAACGGGAGCCCTTACGTGAGTTAGGGCTCCCGTTTCAATTTGCGCCGCCGGACAGGACCGGCAGGATATTTCGATATCGTCGATCAAAAGCGCTTGGTTACATGTGAGCGCCTCCCTTGTCGTCGATCAAAAACGCTGTTGGTTACATGATGAGCGCCTCCCGATTATCGCGCTCGCGTTACGTCCGTTGTCGGTATTTTATTGGGGCTGAGGCAAAAAGTCAACCCATAGTCGGCCTTTTTCAGACAAAACCTCACGTTAGCGTAAAAAATCCGATACAGTAATCGCTCTCCAAATTTCGTATATTGTTTCCAAGGCCGAAGAAAATACGTAAGCCAACAGGAGGGGCCCCATGAAAAGAAACCGATTCGCTATCGCGGCAGCCATCCTGATCGCAACTGCAGCCACGATCTCAGCGCAACCTGCCACCCGCTTCGGCGAGGGGACTCATCTCGTCGGTACAGACATCCAGCCTGGGGTCTACCGAACCGAGGGTGAAGTCCGCTACTTCGCCCGGCTGTCTGGAGTCAGTGGAGAATTTGGTGACATCATCGCCAATGAAACTCCGGACGATGGACCCGTCCTGGTAGAAATCAAAGAGGGTGATGTGGCCTTCGAGTCAAATGGGGATGGAGAATGGTATCTTCTCGACGACTCCTATCAACCAGAACAACAGACATCATTCGGGCCAGGTTGGTGGCTCGTTGGAAAAGACATCAAGCCAGGGTTGTATCGCTCAGAGGTTGGAATCAGCTACCACGAACGGCTATCCGGAGTCGGGGGCGAACTTGGGGATATTTTGGCAAATGAGGCCTTCTCCGATGGTCCGATAGTGGTGGAGATAAAATCTGGGGATGTCGCTTTTCATTCTTCGGGCGAGGGGTACTGGAGTATCGTCGATGACTCGTACCGGCCAGAGTTGAGAACTCTTTTCGGGGATGGCTTCTGGATCGTTGGAGTCGATATAATGCCGGGCCTCTACCAGACGACGGATGATGTCAGTTACTATGCCCGGTTGTCCGGGTTCGGTGGACAATTGGGGGATATCATCGCCAATGAGGCCGGCGCCAGTGGAAGGAGCACGATCGAGATAAAAGCGACGGACGTAGGGTTTCAGACCCAGGGCGGAGCCACTTGGAGCCGAGTGGATACCTCCCCCACGCTGGTACGATCGGCTACGTGGGGTCACGTAAAATCCCAACTCAGCCGATGATGTAGGAAGGATTTACAGTTCTTTCCCCACGGCCTTATTCAGCGACCGGATCATCTCGATGATGGCCTGCCGATGCCCCTCGTCGAGGGTGGGCAGTAGCTCGATGATCTTCTGCACGGCCGGATCTCGGTGGTACTCGACAATGCCCGCATCACCGTACATCTGTGGATCCTGCCGACGACTGGGCGTCCGGTAGATACCCAGGACTCTCCCCCGGACGTTGGTGCGGTCTACCTCCACCTCCATCGGTTCGTAGCAGATCCAGTTATCGCTGAACAGCATCACCCGATCTCCTACCGTCGGGCCCAGGCGCTTCACCAAGTAATCCTCGTTGTAATCGTCGATCTCCACCACCACCATATCCCCCGCGTCCCAGGCTGCGTTTGGGCTGACGATCACATGGTCATCTGGGTACAGCGTCGGGAACATCAACTCGCCAGAGACAGCTAAAGCGATCAGATCCGGATCGTCTGAGGAGAGGTGGCGCTCGATGAAATCAGGGGCATCGTACTGGCTCCAACGACGGCCGCCGTCTCCGGGTTTGCCAGCTGGAACTTTGCCGAGGATGGGAATCCGAGTCGGGGCCCCTTCGTTTGGTTCCAGGCTTACCCGGGATAGGGCATTCCCCTCGTCGTCAAGAAGAGGCACAGAAACAGTTCCGTCCTCTGCGTGCCGTATCCCCCGTTTCTCCTGTAAAAGTCGATATTTGAAGCCACGGCCAGTTAGAAGCCAATCCAGAGAAATATTGTCGATCTCAGCAAATCGTATCACTGTTTTTACTGGAGGAGTGATCTTCCCGCTAAGATATTGAGAAATAGATGCTTGAGATAGCTCAAGCTCATCAGCAAACAGCTTTTTCCTTCCTCGCCCCTCGCCAATGATTTCACTCATTCGTTCTGCGAGTCCGGAAATTTCTTTAATTTCTTTTAAGTTTTCGTTTGACTTTGACACAATAGAAACTTAAATTTAGTTAAAGTTTATTATTCATCTCTCAATCGCAAGATAAGGCCAATCATGGACTCTGAGCAAATCAAAAAACTGGTCCGGATGACCGGCTCTACCCAGGTTGAACTTGCCAGGGAGTATGGCTGCACTCCATCCGCTTTGAATCAAGCCATTTCTGGCAAGAGTCGCTCATTTCGGCTGAGAACTTTCATCGCCCGGAAAGTTGGGAAGCGCGTGACCGAACTCTTCCCTGACGAGAGGTCCATACTCGCCTAAGTAAAAAGCCGCTATCGCGTAAACGATAGCGGCTTAATTCCCGCGCTCTGCTGTCAGGTTTCGCGGCCAGTAGCAGAACGCTCCACAGAAAAGCCCCCTCTCCGTGCATCCCGGCGACGGGGCACAGCGAAAGGTTTTTTCTATGTCTACTGATAATATAGCAAAATGGGCTCCAAGAGCCAAGTCCCGCGCCGCCCTGGCCGATTGCCGTCGCCGGATGGCATCCCGCCGCGCCGTATCCCGCTCGCAGAGCTCGCGCATCACCCTCTCCGACAGACAGATCCGCGCCAATAGGTACAACGCCGCAGCCGCTGCCAGCCTGTGGCGCGAGCAGGGCTTTGCCGGCCTGACCGAGATCCACCAGCAGCTGGATCGGACGGAGGCATGACCATGCCTTCCTACCGCCGCACGGCCCGCGAAGTCGCCCTCGAAATCATGTATCAGCCGGAATTCCGCGAGGTGCTCCTGGGGCCGTTGTCGCCTCGGGAGCGCCAGCGTGTCCTGTGGAACCTGCGTCGGATGCGCCAGGCGCAGCGAAGGGAGATGGCCCGATGAAACGCTACGAGCGCATCTCGCTGGCTCTGGCCCTGGTGGGCGCTGCCTACCTGTTCGGCCGGATCGTTCCGGCCTTGCTGTCCCAATGAGTCACTTCGACCCGCTCTACGAACAGGCGCTCAACCGCCCCCTGGACGAATGGAGCGGCGAGTACAACGGCCAACCTCTCAACCTCAAACAGGAGAAAAAGAAAATGGCCAAATACGACATCCCCGAGAACGATTTCCAGCCCCATCCCGAAGGTGAACACTTCGGCACCATCACCGAGGTGATCGACCAGGGCATCAAGGAAACGCGCTATGGTGATAAGCACAAGCTGACCATCATCATCGAGAGCCAGACCGCCCTCAAGGACGACGACGAGCCCTTCGCTCTGTGGGTCTGGGTGACGCTCAGTTCCGGCTCGAAGGCCAAGCTGGTCGAATTGCGGCAAAAGCTCCTGCGCCGCCCTCTCTCGGACGAAGAGCGGAAGTCCTTCGACGCTGAAGAGATGGTGGGCCGTAAGGTGCGCTACATGGTCACCCACAATTTTGGCGACAACGGCCAGACCTACGCCAACCTGGTGACCTGGACGCCGGCCGAACAGGGCCAGGCAGCCAAGCAAGCGCGGGAAGCTGTCCAGCAACCGAAAGAACCCGCCACCGTTCCGGCGAGTGGTGGCGACGATGCCCCCTGGGCTGGCGAGCAGCTACCCCCGCCGGATAATGCTCCTCCCACCGAGGACGATCTGCCCTTCTGACATTCGCGCCGCTCAGCGCGAGAACGGCCGGCCTGGGGCTCCTCCCTTTTGGCCCCGGGCCGGGAAATCAACGAGGAATGAATGCTCATCATCATCTGGACACCCTGGGGGGTTATTGTCGAGGAATGCGAAACCTGGACTCGACAAGAGAGAGCCCCGCCATTGCGAGATCGATCCTCTAAATCCGTAGCCCTGGAAAGATTGGTACCGCCAGGTAATGGGCCTGGTATGGACCCATGATTCGGCAACGATCTCGCACCGCCCGGGATGGCTCCAGCCATCCCGGGCTTACAGGAAACCTACTCATGATGGAATTCGAGAAAGCCGACATCGGGCGCTTCATGCAGCAACAGACCCGCCAGGTGCGCCAGCGCCAGCAGCAGGACGATCGCCGCCACCAGGCCTGGCTGAACCACTTCTACGCCCGGATGGCCAGGATCGCACCAGAGGAGACGAGGAAAGCCGCATGAGCGACAGCTTGCCCGAACTACACCAGTCCGTCTGGAATCGCCTACAGTGCCACGTAGGGCGCAAGAACGGGATCCGGTTTGCCGATCTGGCCACCCTCTGCGATCTGCCCGAACGCCAGCTGCGGAAGGCGGTGGCCGAACTGGTGACAGACTACCGCTGCCAGATCGGCTCCGATCCGAAATTCGGGTATTTCATTTGCGACGACGACTTGGATTTTCAGATCGCCCGCCGCTGTCTCTGGCACCACATCAAGCCGACCCTGGATCGGGACCGAGTGCTCGAGGAACTGCAGAATGAGCACATCCAACAGGCCTGGATGCGTCGGCCGGCGAAACAGGCCAACCTGTTCGAGATGGCGGGAGTGTAAGGGATGCACCGAGGCTGGATCAAGCAATACAGGAAGACGGTGGAGTCAGAAATATGGGAGCGTCCACCTCTGTATTTCAAGGTGTGGTCGTGGCTACTGATGAACGCAGATAAAAATACCGGCACCGTGCGTCGGTCTCTCCGTGGAATCGCTCAAGAGGTAGCATGGACGGAGAATAATGCCCTACGGGTTCCCCATGCTCGCACCATGAAGGCCATTATGGAATGGCTTGTGCGAAAAGGAATGGTAACACAGAGTGCGCAGGGTGCTGGTAACACACAATATCAGATCTTAACTATATGCAATTGGTCAACTTATCAATCTACCGAACAACAAGCTGGTAACACAGAATACTCAAAGGCTGGTAACACAGAATGCCTCCATAACAAGAATGTACAAGAAGTACAAGAAGTACAGAGAGAGAGAGTCGCGCACGCGCACGAAGGAAATCCGATCTCTCTTTCAGACACCGACCTCCGCCCACCCGCTCCGGACTTCGACGAGGAGGCCTGCTTCCACCACTACCTGGCCGAAAAGCAAAAGCACCATCGCACCCGCTTCCTCGACATGGAGGTCCGCCGCGCCATTCAGGTGCTCCACAGGGATCCCACCATCGAGCCGCGCCTTGGATCAGAAGACATCCAGCTGATCCTCTCGAACTGGATGGAGTTCGGCCGGCCCCTGAAGCCGCACCAACTCTTCGATGAGCATCCCAGCATGGAAGTCCCGAACTGGGAAGCCTGCCTCTGGTTCGCCCGGAACCGGCGGAATGGCACCAATCACACCAGGCCACAAGAAGAAGAGATCGACATCGATACCTGGCTGGAGAAAAAAACATGGTAACCAAACAAACAGCAGACAAAGTTTCCCATCGCCTGCGCACTCACTACCAGTCGATGACCTCAGAGCAGACCTTCGCTCTCTGGGATGAATTCCGCGAACAGGTGACAGACGAAGAATATATCGAAGCCATCCGCCGGCACATCCACGATCCAGAGCGTGGGACATTCCCTCCCCGGCCGGCCGATATTGAGCGCCACCTGCAGGCCTTCCACATCGAACGGATCCGGAAACGGGAAGACGAGGAAGGCCGCAAACGCCGGGAAGAATCAGACACCACCTACGTCCGAGCCATGAACTCCCCCAGTTGGAAGGCAGAACTGAAGCGTGGCAAAGAGATCAGGGAGGCCATCGGCCGGCGGTTTGGATTCACCTTCAAAACCCCGGGCGAAAATCGCCTCCTGCAGCAAACGCTCTTCAACGTCCAGGGCGATCGCGGCCTGGGAACCGTCGATGAAGCGCTGACCGTGGCCGAGAGAATACTGGGCGATGCAGACGGAGACCTTGAGAAAATACCCGTCAAGGAAATGCGTTATAGGCAGGCAGAAAATCCTGTTGCAGCCGCAGAAGCCGCGGCCTGAGCCAGAAAGGATCCCCCCAAGATGATCACAGCCGTCCGCAGAACCGACGAACGCCCCTTCAAAATGCTCTACCCGCACACGATCGATCCCCTCCCCCGCGACGAGGAGCAGCGCCTGATCCGTCGCTACCAGCAGGATGGCGACCTGGACGCCCGGGACACCCTCATCCACGCCAATCTCCGCTTCATCTTCACCATCGCTCAGGAATACGAGAACCGCTTCCTCCCTCTCGACGATCTGATTTCCGAAGGCGTGGATGGGTTCATCGAGGCGCTGAACCGGTTCGACGCCAGCCGCGGCCTGAAGCTCATCTCGTTCGCAGTTTGGTGGCTGCGCCAAAGAATGAAAAAAGCCTTGGGCGAAAACAAAACCGTCCGCCCGCCCCTGACCGTCGTGATGGATAGTTATGCCGTCGATCGCAAGAGCGAAAAGTTGATGCAGCAGATGGGCCGCTACCCGACCCTGCATGAGATCGCCGCGAATGCCGGCATATCCGAGGACCGTGCCCTGCGGGGTCAGACCATCCGGAACGCCAGCTGCTCTTTGGACAGCCCCCTCGAAACCGACGAACACGACCCTATCAGCTTTCTGGGCCGGTATGAGCAGGAGACCTTTCCGGCAGCCGACGACGAACTGCACCATGCCGAACTGCGGGAGATGATCGATGGTATGCTCGATACCCTCGAATCTCGGGACAAGTGGATCCTCGAGAAATATTTCGGCCTGGCCGGCGAGGAGCCCATGACGCTAGAGGAGATCGGCGACGAACTGAACATCACCCGGGAGCGGGTACGCCAGCTGCGCAACCGGGCGCTGGAAGAGCTGAAGGAGGTGATGATCGATCGGGCCAAGGAGACGAAATGGAAGCGAATCCAGGAGGCCGCTGGATGAGCACTCTCGATGTTCTCCAGCCAGACCCCAAAGCGGGCCCCCTGGGCAGCTACAAACCCGGCCGCTGCGCCGTCGACGGCTGCAAAGAAGACGGCCGCTGGAAAGGATACTGTCTGAAGCATTACACCCTGGCATCCCGCCAGGAGCAAACCCAACGAAAGGAATACCCCATGACCGAGCAAAATAGCGCCGCAACTGAAGAGAAGAAACCGGAGCAGACCGCAAAGAAAAAGCCCATCCCGCAGGAGAAGTTCGAGGAGGTCATCAATCGTGCCTTGACCAACCAGGAAGCGGCCGACGAACTGGGCGTCAGTAGCGGCGCCATCGCCACCCGCTGCAAAACCCACGGGATCCCCACGCCGGCACAGCGGAATGGAAAGACGACGGCGAAGAAGAAGACTACACCGAAGAAGAAAGCGCCGGCGACTGCACCGGTCGAGCTCCAGGCGAAGAATCCCCCGATGCTGCCCAAGAGGATGGGTCCGGTCGTCGCCCTCGAGGCGGAGGCCTGCGCCTTGCAGAAGATCGTCACGGCGTTGCAGGAGTTGGCCCCCCTCGCCCAGGGGCGGGTGCTGGCGCACGTCACCGCTGCTATCAATTCATGATCCTCTACGTCCAGCTCACCCCCTCTGGCACCTATCACGAGACTGCCGGCGAGACCACCCTCTGCGGCCGTCCTCTCACCCTCGACGCCGAGGAGTCCTTCGACGCACCCCGTTCCCTCTGTCGTCGCTGTGCGGCCATCAGAGAGCGGAGAGAGGCCATCATAGCAGGAGGAGCAGAGACGAGACGGGCAATGGAGCAGATGCGACGAGAGCGAGAGGAGCAGCAAAGGATGGCCGAGGAGGAGGAAGATCGGCGGATTCGGAAGGCGGCGCTGCAGCTGGTGGCCGAGATGGCACCGGGACTGCGGAAACTGCTGGAGGCGGCGTGAATGTGGCTATATGTCCCCCCAGAATATTGTCCATCTGCGCCGGCGTTGGAGGAATCGACCTCGGTATCCGACTCGCCGTCCCCGGCGCCCGTACTGTTTGTTTCGTTGAGCGGGAAGCCTGCGCAGCGGCCACTCTCGTGGCCAGAATGGAAGAACAGACCTTGGATAAAGCGCCTATCTGGGACGATCTGTCGACCTTCGATGGCCGCCCGTGGCGTGGAGCGGTGGATCTCATCGCTGCAGGACTGCCCTGCCAGCCCTACTCCCTCGCAGGAACCCAAAAAGGCAACGCCGACGATCGAGCTATCTGGCCCGAGTTCGTGCGCGTCGTCGGAGAAGTGTGCCCCCCCTTGGTCTTCATCGAGAACGTCTCAACTTTCGTTACCCGGGGATGGTTTCGGCCTGCTGGAGAGAAACTATGCGAGCTGGGTTACGAGATCGAAGATCCGTTCTTCCTCCGCGCGGGAGATGTTGGCGCACCACATCGGCGGGAGCGAGTCTTCATCCTGGCCCACCGCACGGGCGGACGACAAACGGAATGGCCTGGTAGGCGCTGCGGGGAACTGGACCACTCCGACAGCCGACGATCGGAATCAACGGAACACCTCATATGCCCAAGGGGGGACATCGCTGAGCTTGCAGGCGGGGAACTGGCCAACGCCCAATGCATTCGATGCGCTGATGGAGGGCCAACTCCGCAAATCAGACCGGAAGCACGGCCAGAATGCCGCGGAACGGGGCACCATGCATCAACTCAGCCTCCACCATGCATCAACTCAGCCTCCACCATGCCGTCAAGCTGTGGCCGACCCCCACAGCCAACCAGGAGAAGCAGGGACAGAACGAACCGGACGGACGACGGGGGCAATCTCTGGTCGGCGCTGCGCGGGGACAGACCTGGCCGCGGCTCGGGCCAGCGACGGGGCCAAGGGTGGGGCCCATCAGGTGGGCAGCAAGAGCGATCTGACGCTCCCCTCTGCGGCATGGAGATGGGGAACGCCCGCTGCGAGGGAAACCGGCGGTGCAACCAGCAACACGGAGAAGGCGCAGACCAAGAGCCGACTGAGGGACCAGGCCAGCCTCTTCCCTTCCCTCCTGGAAGAGGAGACTACGCCAGATGGCTCCACATCCTCGAGCGATGGCCGCACCTTGAACCCGCGATTTCAGGAGTGGCTTATGGGCCTTCCTCCCGGGTGGATCAACTCCGGCTCGGTGGAAATGGAGTCGTTCCGCTGGTGGTGGCAGTTGCATTCCGAATGCTTACAGACGCTGCTCAGCTGAGCCTACTGGAGGAATAGACGATGAACAGAGAAATCCACTTCGACATCCACCTGAAAGACTCCGTAGACGGCCCGTGCAACATCCACGTCGTGGATAAGGGGGATGTCTACCTCATCGACGGCTTGGAAGACACCACTCTGAAGCTCCCCACGGACCACCAGGCGCTGGGAGAGATCGCCGAGGTGATCGACCTCCTGATCAACCGCGGGGACGACGCCCAGCCCGACGACGATATGGATCATCCAGACGAACCCTCCTGTCACACCTGCGGAGGACAAGGGTTCGCCGAGTATTCGGACTGCCCGGAGGCCTGGGGCGAAGACTGCCCGTCGGAAGTAAACCACCTTATCACCTGCCCAAACTGCGGAGGGTCAGGCGATCGCAAGGACTGCTCGGTGCAGTGATGCTCTACCGCTGGCGACACCTCACCTGCGAGGCCTGCGTCCACTGGCAGGGCCAGGAGGGCGACGAGACGGCCGAGTGCCATCATCCCCTCAGCTGGAGAGGGATCGAATACACAGACGGCTCTTTCGTCGGCTTCTTGAGGAGCTACCGGTATGCGATGGGATGCAAGATGCACGAGGCGAAGAAAGGAAACTGATGACTGACGAAGATGATGTCCTGGACGATCTGGATGCCCTCGAAACGGCGGCCTGTGGCGACGAAGAGGAGCGAGAGATGGACCCCCTGGCGGTGGAGATGTTGAAGATGATGGAAGAGGAAGGGGGCGAAGAGTGCGACAGTGATCCGGATGTAGAGCGCATGATGGAAATGGAAATGCTCAAGGCGATGGAGGAAGAAGGCGGACCAACGCCCGAACCCCAGCCGACCAGCAAACGTCCACCCATATTGAGCCAGGAAGAAATTGACGTGCTGCTATCAGCAACGGAAGGAAATGTGTTCGAAGAGGCCACTCGCCAGCGCGTCATCACCCGCTACGAATACTGGCGGAAGCTCTCTCCCTGGCACCTGGTGCGCCGGCCTGCGCGGTATGACCTGGTATGCTATGATGTTGATCCGGAGCGGCCGATCGGGGTGAGAGTGGGTGTCGCCTGTCGATACGAGTGAGAAGCAAAACTACAGATAATCACCCAAAACCAGAAGATAGACATGAGAAAAACTATTGATCTCCGCCCCCAGTGGCTCACTCCTCAGCAGGTAGCCGCTGCTTTACAGATTTCTCGGCAGACTGTATATAGGATGTGCCGGCGAGATCAGATGCAGCACCGCTACGTCGGCGGCCTGCTGCGCATCCATCGGTCTGCTATCGAGGAGGAGAGCACATGGGAAGCGTCATCAAGCGACAGCTCAAAGGTGGTCCCGCTTGGTACATCATCTTCCGGATGAACGGAAAGCAGAAGTGGGAGCGCGTCCCCCCGGAGTATACCGGCAAACGGGGCGCTCTTCGCTTTCTCGGTGAACGGGAGTCCCAGAGAGACATGATCGTCGCCGGGCAAATCACCTTCGAGCAGTCCGCCTCTACGTGGCTCGAGGCGACGAAGACGCGGGTGAAGCCCACCTCCTGGGAGCACTACGACGTGGCCCTGCGCAACCACCTGCTACCCGAATTTGGCTCCCGTCAGATCCAGGGTCTCCGTCCGGCCGACATCCAGCAGTTTGTGACGAAGAAGTGCACCCGCCTTTCGGTCTCCTATGTCCGCGATGCCGTGGTGTTTGTTCTCAGAAACATCCTAGACCTGGCTGTCCAGCACGAACAGCTTTCCCGCTCGCCGGTTCCTCGCCGCCTGATCTATCCTCGACAGGAGAAGAAGCGCATGGGACGGGCCCTCACCCCCGACGAGGCGCAGCAGCTACTCCAGCATGCCGATCCGATGTTCTGGCCGATCTTCGTCACGGGTCTATGGTCTGGGATGCGTATCGGCGAAGTGCTGGCCATGCGCTGGGAGCACCTGGACCTGGAGAGACAGCGCTATGAAGTATGGGAGACGTTGACGCAAGATCTGCGGTTCCAGTCAGCAAAGACATCAGGATCAGTGGCGCCGGTCTCCCTGTCCCCCTATCTGTGCACCGTCCTCGAGGACCAACGGCGGCAAGTTGCGGAATGGGCTCTGGAATCAAATAAGTGGGAGGAAAATGGGCTGGTCTTTCCCGATAAGAAAGGCAAACCGCTTTATCAGAATCGAGCGAGCCATCAACTCAGGAAGGCAGCGGACGGCGCCAAGATCGGCCGGGTGGCCCTGCACGATCTACGCCACACCTGCGCATCGCTCCTGATCCATGAGGGAGCCGATATAAAGACGGTCTCTGAGCAGCTGCGCCACTCCTCGATCACCATCACGCTGGACACCTATGGCCATCTCTATCCGGAGCGACGGGAAGAGATCGTGTCGAAGCTGGACACGCTCATGGGCGTGGGATGATTTCCATCTAACAATTATCTAACAAAAAGCTGGAGAAGTTGACCTAAGAATCGTGTGAAAAACTTGTATTTTACATCGTAAGTGTAGCGTTTTCTGATACATCTGATACAACCTGTCCACACCTGATATACCCCCTCAATAGAAATTGCGCTTCCAGGGGATTACTCTGGTATTTTCCAAATTATCAATCATTTATCTAACATTTTTCCAGAAAAGCGTCGTTTCCATATAGTCGGCGGAATCTGCGTTTCTGGCAAACGAGGGGTGAAATTGGATTGACAGACGCCCCGGGTAATGCCAAATTCCCCGGGGTCATTCTATTATAGAGGAGCCTGCTGATATGGTCCGCTCCAATGCCTGGGATCCATCCAACCCCGAAGATCTACCCAAGAACGCCCTGTTCCCCCATATAAAGGATATCTACGCCCATAAAGCGTCGAAGCCGCTCCACGAGACTGAGCTGAATTACTTGGAAAAATATCTCCGGAAGCACGAGGAGATACCGGCCGACCTGGTCGACGAGTGGATGCCGCGGCTGATATGGGAGGTAAGAGAGGCGAGGAAGAAGGCGAAGGAGGGGTGAAAGGCGTGCGGAGAATAAAAAACGGGCCGGCCCCCACCAGGGAGCCGGCCCGTTTACATTTCCCGTTACATTTTATTCCCGGAAATATTCCTCGCCGCTCACGCCGCCGCCTACTCTCCCTCCTCGACCTCCTCCTCGACGATCGCCTTCCCATTGGACGGCTCGTCCTCCGGATCCGCCTCCCCCACCACCTCGACCCCCTCGAACTCGACGACCTCCTCGAACCCCAGCAGCCGATGCGCAGACGCGGAGACGCCGGCGACAAAAGCGCTGTCACCGATCGCACGGTCGATCCGATCGACGACCAGCTGGGGCAATGCCAGCACGTTATACGCATCGGCCTCGATCGCCTCGTCCTGGTTGATAATCTTCTGCGCCAACGCATCGCACCGCAGCTTCTCCTCTCGGTCGACCTTGTCGCCGGCGACGCTCAGCAGGGCATCGACGGCCACCTTGCCCAGCCGCAGGCCGGTGTACTCTTCGCCCCAGACGGTGGGCAATATCTGGTTGAAATCAATCTCGCGTTTCTCTTCCTTCTTGTCGTCCTTGGCCATCACACGTATCTCCAGGTTCGGGGTGGCCGCCTATCGTGGCGGAGGGTGGGGGCTTCTGCCTTCAGACTATTCCGCGGCTGCCGGCTCCTCTTTTGCGACGGCCGGCTCGGGTGGCCTGGTGGGGGCCGGCTCGGGCTCCGGGGCTGGCTCGATCCACCCATTGTCTTCGAGCTGGGTCTGTGTCGCCGCGTTCCTCTGCGCCTCTCCCAAGCGGAAAAGATAGGACTGGACGCACGTGCACGCCTGCCCTTTTAGGAAAGCCGTTATCTCTTCGTCGGTGGCTGGCTCGACGCCGACCATCTGCATCGGCCCCAGTTTTTGTTGACCGACCGCCAGCTTTAGGTCGGCGTCCTGTTCGGCGGTGAATTCGATAGTGTACTTGGGCATGGTCGTTCCCCTTTTGGTTATGCCGCCCGTTTCAATTGCTCTTGAAGTTCGACAATTTCTTTCCCTTGCGCCTCAACCTTTTCTCGTAGGGTTTCGAGTTCGGTCTTTCGTTCCAGATCTCGCCCCATGAACGTCTGCATCGTGCCGTCCAACTCTTGCACCGACTTGACCAGCGGAGCGACCAGCGCCGTATCAGCTACCCCAAGAAAACCATCCTCCATCTCAGATACTGCTTGCGGGTAAATCGTCTGCAACTGTTGCGCCGAAAAACCACCTTCTACGCGCACACCCGATTTGGGGCGAGTAAAGTCGATCACCTCAATTTTACGGATACCCGCTATGCCCTTGATCGTCGTTGGTTCAATATCTTCTTTCAACCGCTCATCGGAAACATTCACCAACTGGAACGTTCCACCCGCAGAATGTTCGATGTATCCGTTCTGCGATCCATCGCCGTCCAGTGCGTTTATATAGATCGTTTGCCCCGATCCATCGTCTGCGCCGCAGAGCATTTGGATACCAAAGTTACCTGCCACACCTCCATTGTTGTGAAGCTGCATCGTATATCCAGCAGTACCCGCATCGAGAATATCGAGGACGAAACTTGGAGATACGCCCAACCCGAGATTGCCCGAGGCGTCGATCCTAACTACTTCAGCCGAATTAACGT
>Ga0233442_1000728_pt1 | contig 29548 bp, 20 predicted proteins | sample SI_123_September_3_FD_182789 | JGI IMG/M metagenome (GOLD analysis project Ga0233442, IMG submission 182789) | Seawater microbial communities from Saanich Inlet, British Columbia, Canada - SI_123_September2016_150_MG | ecosystem: Environmental > Aquatic > Marine > Inlet | place: Canada: British... | reverse complement strand
ATCCTGAGCTGGAACTTCAATCGAGGTAATCGTTTGAAGTATCGAGTGTGGTGGGCGCTGAGGGATTCGAACCCCCGACCCCCTGCTTGTAAGAAAGCAGATGTTGAGTTACATCTAGCTGTTATTACTGTATTTAGGCTATGCAATGAAAATTAGTAGCCTGCCCAAATGGGGCCTGCCCACTCATCGATAAATGTTGAATTTATTGAACCAGTTGATTAAGAGTAATATGACTATTTCTGTAACGAATTGATATACAGTCGATTACGGTACTCTTATTCACCTCTTCCCCGCATATTCCCCATTTTCTGCATTTACTTATCAGATTGCTGTGCTAAGTTCGGTGCATTAGACAATAACCCTGTTTGGAAGATCAGGAGGGGGGATAAATGCCAAAGAGTGGACGTTTTATAGTTTTCACTCATCAAATTCCGCTTTGGTGCATTGTTGCAATGGTATCAATGAATGACAAATAATCCAATCTCACCCCTCTCCGATTTCGATAAGCAGATACTTCTTGAAATCATCCGCGAGCAACTTTATCCAAAGTCAGCAAAAGAGCTTCGTTCACTTATTAGAAAACATGGGCTCCAGTTTCCTGAATACCTGATCACGAGAGCCCTAAAAGAGCTCATTTCAGAAGACAAAGTTAGGTTTAAGGGTGGTCGGTGGATGAGCCCTGAACTGCATTCGCAGATTGGCACACCACAATCAGGGTATTCTCCCAAAACAATTGAAGCCCCTTCGCTCTCCCCAGAAGGACAAAAAGTCTCTATCCCGGGTAAGGTTGCAGTCTCAAAAATAGACGATGATGATATTCCAGAAGATCGTGGGCCCTGGGTAACCTTTAGACGATTGCTTCGCTATTACCAGGAGTGCGTTCGGGATGAGGGAGGTGCAGACGCCTCAAGCTTTCTAAATCAAATAGGGAAGCAATTCGTATTCGTTAATGGAACAGGGAACTGGTTTCCTCAAACTGGGAAAAAATGGAATTACATCCTCCCGCTTGGCGAACACATTGCTGATTTTCAACAACAATTGTCTCGTAACCGTGAAGATAATGTAGTAGTACTGGGCTATCCCCTCGAGGCATTCAGAAATACTTCACCCGAAGGCGAGTACACACTTATACGTCCTATTTTCTACTATCTATTGGATGTCAAATTCACCGATGGCTCAATCTCCTTTTCAACTTCTGATGCTCAACCAGAGATATCCCCAGAATGGTTAAAACATGCACTCAAAAGCTACTCCGAGCAGTACCACTTTTTATCCGCATGTGGTTTATTAAATCAACCAAGACCCCTCGACGAGCCTCAGGGTTTCACATCAGAGGACATTCGGCCGGACCTTGATGACCTAGCCCGTACTTTAGCTGGCTTTATGCCTCGTCGAATCAAAGAACAACTCTCTCCTCGTACCGTTTTAGCCCACACACTTCCAGGTGGTCTCAAAAGTGGTATTTATAATCGAGCGGTAATCATGGCTGGATCTCGAACTCAGTTCACGCAAACATTACTTAAAGAATTGAGACATATAGAAAAGCAACCTGATGGAATACTCGACCAAACCAGCTTACGCTTTTTATTCAAAGATCTCAGGAATAGTCCCGAACAAGAAATAAAGGGTGAATTAACTCACGAAGAATGTGTTGCTGACTTGCTGCCACTCAATTCTGAACAACGCGAAGCAACAGCCTCATTACTCAATAACAATATATCAGTTGTCACTGGTCCCCCCGGCACAGGCAAGAGTCAAGTTGCTGTTTCAGCTGCATCCAATGCTAGGCTTTTCGGACAAACTGTCCTTTTTACCAGTAGAAATCACAAAGCCATAGATGCCGTTTATGAAAGGGCTCACGACAGAAATGATCAACCTTTTATTACTAGGGCAAATTCAAAGTCAGACCCCAATCTTAAATATTCATTCAGCCACGCAATAGGTGACTTGCTATCAAACACCATTAATGTTGAGGACGTTTCAAAATTTGATCGTAGAGTAGGCCAATTGAAGTCGCGATTATCTCAACGGGGGGAAACTGCAAGGCTCGCAGATGAAATTCAAAAGCTTAGGGATCAAGCAGGATCGATTGAGGAGGAACTTGCCTGGCTGTCTGAAAGTCTTGATAATGCCTTGATTAGCAGGCTCAAGGAGTCCGGTCAGCATGTCTCAGCTAATCAACTTGATCGGCTATCCACACTCCTAATCGGAATAATACAAAAAGGTGATAACCTAACTGATTATCCATTTTATACCTGGGTCATTCAGTGGGTTAAAATGATACCGCTTTGGCGCACGCTGAGGCAGCAAATCAATGTTTTACCAGGAACAACAAAACTGTCCGTGTTACCACCTATTCGACGTGAACGCTTTCAGAGAATTGATATATCATTATATCAAAAGGCTATTCAATATATTAGTCTTCTCAAGCGCCTCACCCCTATAGAAAAGGCGTTGGAGGAACGGCCTCTTCTTGGGACATTCGTTTCTGACCTATCTCAGCAAAATGATAAAATCCTTGAACTTTCAGATGAGCTTCTCTCTCTCCACATGCAAATTACTGGAGGACTCCCAGCAAATAGTGACAAAAGAGAAAGTATTGCAGCATTGCGAGTTGCATTGCGAACCCTGAATCGTGGTTTTGAATCAGAGAAAGAGCAAAAAAAAGTGTTAAAAGAACTCCAGCGATATACACCTTTAGTAACTGAGAATTTTCCCTGTTGGGCAGTTACGAATCTTTCTGTTGGTTCAAAAATACCTCTGACACCAAGCTGTTTCGATCTTGCCCTGATCGATGAGGCAAGCCAATGCGATATAGCCTCTGCAATTCCTATTCTCTACCGCTCTAGACGCGCAGGAGTCGTAGGTGATCCTCATCAGCTCAAACATGTAAACAATCTCACCATTGGTAAGGATTCACTGTTCAGGAAAAAGGCAGGTTTGTCTGAACTAAATGACAAAAGATATTCTTACCGTGAAACCTCTCTTTACGATCTATTCGCTCAAACCAACGCGGTGTCACCCCATATGTTGAAGGAGACCTTTAGATCTTGTACCGGGATTGCAGACTACTCTAATAATGCCTTTTATGGTGGCCAGCTCAGAGTGGCTACTGATGAATCAAAACTCAAAACGCCAAAAGGTACAAAGACTGGAATACACTGGACAATTGTCGAAGGAGATGTTCGCTCCGCAGGTAGAAGCGGTTGTGTCTGCGATGAAGAGATAGAGGCCGTTTATGGGCTCGTAAAAGACCTGTTAGTTGAAAATAACTTTAAGGGGTCGATCGGAGTGGTCACCCCGTTCCGCATCCAGGCCAATAGACTCAATGATAAAATATTTGAGGGTGATATTCCATATACACTTCTCACTGGAGCACAGGTGGTCGTTGATACCTCACACGGCTTTCAGGGCGATGAAAAAGATGTCATGATTTTTAGTTTATGTGGTGGACCGAATATGCCGCAAGGTTCAAAGAATTTTTTACGTGAAAGCGCAAACCTTTTTAATGTTGCTGTTAGCCGAGCTCGGGCAGTATTGCATGTAGTCGGAAATCAGCAATGGGCAGCCAGCTCTGCAATTCCTCATGTTGCATCCCTTGCTTCCCCCCCTGAAGCAAAACCAACAGCCCCAAATAATAGTCCATGGGCTCCTTACGAATCTCCCTGGGAAAAAAACTTAGCTGAAGCCCTAGGCATGAAGGGAATAAACGTTATTCCACAATACCCCGTCGCCGGGAGACGGCTTGATCTGGCTCTTGTGGATAAATCAAGGGGGGTCTACATAGACCTTGAGGTGGATGGAGATCTATACCACCGCAACCCAGATGGGAGCAGAAAAAAAGATGATCTTTGGAGAGATATTACCATCCAGGGTCGTGGGTGGCATGTAATGCGGTTCTGGGTGTACAGACTAAAAGAACATATGGATGAATGCGTAGAAGAAATTGAAGCGGCATGGAGATGATATGACAGAACCAAATGACGTTAAACCAAACATGAACGAATCTACGAATATCCCAAAAAAAGGAAATGCAGGTGATACGCCTTCATTTCTTGACTCACTTTTCTTTTCTTCCACAGCCTTGATAATTATGACTTCTGTGGTTGTGGTTGCCATGTTGATTATGGGCTGGTTTATCTTCGAGTTTGCTTCAAACAAGGATTGGATAGATCGTCACGATTCAATCATTGAAAGTGCAAAAAAGGCAAATGATGAATTTTCGGCACTGCAAGACACACTTCCAGTTTTGAGGGTTACAAAAGAACGGCTCCAATTAGAGGGGACAAATTTAAAGCAGGATTTGGATCGAACTCAAGGGGCACTGAATACTGTACAGGCAAAGGTAAATGAGCGAAATGCGACATTAAGAACGACACAAGACCTCATTGCTGAAGCAGAGGCAAGACTCAGTGAACTTCGTCGTTTGCTTCCTCAAGCTGAACAGACCATCTCCACATTAAGTGCCCAAGAGACGCGGTTACGTGATGATATCCAATTAAAAAGGAATGAATTCAATACTCTTGATGGTCAGGTAAGAGCAGTTACCCAACAGATTAGTGAGTTGACCTCAAGATTAAGTGCAGTATCTCAAATGGACGGAGAAATAGCATTAATCCAAAACCGCTTAGGGGAAGTTGCCAATCAACTTGAAAATACTCAGTCCAGGGTCCTCAATAGCTCGAGAAACCTTGCCGGTCAGATAACAAGTTTGTCTGAGGAGAACCAACGCTTCTCAAATGAAGTGAATACTTTAAGCTCGAATAGCCGGACGGTTGAGCGAGCATCGACCGCCTTCAGTAGGACCAATAACAACTTGGAAACAATCGCCGGGCAGCTGCAGGAGTCTCAATCCTCAATCAAAGAAAGCAGTGATGCTTTTGCAGCACTCAGTCAACAGCTCAATCAAACACAGACAAGTATTCAAACTTTGAGACAAGCAATTGATAGCAGTGAAAACTCAATCGACCAGCTAGGTGTAGAAGCTCGTGCAACTCGCACAGCCATAAATACAAGGGCTTCTGAATCTGCCAACGCAATACAGACATTAAATACAGCACTTACCTCAGCCGAGAATGAACTTACTCGCCTATCAGCCATCATTGCACAATTTGAAGACTCTATACCTGAGAACATTTCAACTCCAGGTAACAATTAATCTATGCTGAGATCAGAACGATAAGGACCTATCTATGAATATTCAAATGATACCGACAAGTCTTTGGGCACTGGCTGCAGCCACCGTAATCATGCTCATGCTCATAACGCTGTTTATGAATCTTTATTACAGAAAACGACTCGAAGCGATGAGTCCGCTTAATAGAGACATTGGTGATTTGGTCAACAAGAAACAGCAACTGGAAACTGATATAGATTCAATCAAAGAGTGGATTGCTGTGCAGAATGATGAGCTGGTCCGATTGAAAGCTGAGCGGGAAGAGCAAGAGCTTGTTCGTGCTGAACTTCAGCGACTGGAACAGGAAGCCAGCCAAAAAGAAGAAGATAACAAAACACTTCGAGATGAGGTTGGGGCTCTCGAAAATCAACGTCATATTCTTGTCCAGTCTATGGAGAAGACAGAGGCGGAGAAGTCAACGCTTGAGAAAGAGCTTAAGGATATTTCAAAAGACCGCGATAAAGCTGTAGAGGAATTTAAAAAGACTCAGGAGAAAATAGAAAAGGACAAAGAAGCTGTTGAAGCAGAATTAAAGGATGCACAGAAGAAGATTGAGGCAGCCGAGAAACAAGAGAAAACAGTTCTTGAATCCATAGAAAAGGCCGAGGAAAAAATAAAAGATCTTGAAAAAGATCTGAAAGAAATCAAAGCAGAGATCAAGACGGCTGAGAAAACTCTGAGAGAGCTGGAGCAAAACATAGACTCAAAACAAAGGGACATTAATGACCTTGAACGAGTAAAGTCAGAAAAAGAACGAGAAGTCAGTTCACTCGAAGACAGAAAGATTGATTTAGATGCTCGTGTAGAGACGCTTTCAAGCAAACTCAAGACGATTGGTCAAATGCCACCAGAGGCTTTCGAGTCTTTAAACATGGGCTTTTTTGACAAGTCGGAGATCATCAGGGCAAACACATCAGAAGCAGATGTGTTAAAAAACCTCTACAAACTTACTGAAGCGAGTGGTTTTGAATTACCAGAACGTTTGCAGAATGCTTTTCACACCTCACTCAAAACTTCAGATATTTCATGTTTAACTGTCATGGCTGGTGTCAGCGGAACAGGAAAAAGTGCCTTCCCAAAACTTTATGCCCAATCCATGGGATTGCATTTTCTACCCCTGGCCGTAGAGCCACGCTGGGATAGCCCTCAAGATCTGTTTGGCTTCTTGAATTACATGGAGAATAGATTTGAAGCTACAACGTTGGGAAGATCCCTAGTTCAGTTTGACAACAGCCCCTTTTGCTCACCCCATGCGAACATGAATGACCAGATTTTACTCGTTCTATTGGATGAAATGAATCTTGCCAGAATTGAATACTATTTCAGCGAGTTTCTGAGCAAGCTGGAAACAAGACGAAATGTGGATCTATCACATAAGCCGGACTACAGGATGGTAAGCACTGAAATCTATGCTGGCGGACGTGAAAATAAAGAGCTGGGAATAGAAAACAGTGATCCCATTTTTCTTTATGCAGGAAAGAACGTTCTTTTTGTAGGAACGATGAATGAAGATGAAACAACTCAGAGTCTCTCAGACAAGGTAATCGATAGAGCGAATGTGTTATACTTTGGTAAACCAGACCGTCTGAAGAATCAGAAACAACAAATCCAGCAGTACAAAAACTGGGCTCCTACCTCCTTCGACAACTGGAAGTCTTGGTATCGGGAACCTGAAAAAGCAAACATTCCTGATTTCGATACTGCAGATGAGCTCTTGAACGATATTAACACTACACTTGGTGAGCTAGGAAGACCTTTTGGCTGGAGAACCTATCGAGCTATAATGACATACATTGCAAACCATCCAGCGGTAACAATTAATGGGCAGGACTCTATGCAACCCCTATCTGATCAGGTTGCCATGCGAGTAATGCCGAAGCTAAGAGGATTGGACCTCGCTGAGTATGATAGTGTCTTTACCCGATTAAGAGGGCAACTGCAGAGAATAGATGACCCAGCTCTTATGGAAGCGTTTAAAAGCGCAAGTGAGAGTGCACAGGGTTTCTTTGACTGGCGCGGAATTCAGTGGTAGGGTATAGTTTCAGTTGTCTCAATTAATTACAGTCACCTATCCCTGGGAAGTTCTCGACGCAACGGAACACACTACTGGATCCACTTCTCCGCAGATAATTCCTTGGCAACCCCATGTGATTGCCGGAGAAGGAGCTCCTCTCCAAAATGCTGTTTCGGGCAAGCCTTTTCCAGGGTATAAAATTAATAACGATGTAACCGTTTTTGAAATTCACGGCCCTGCAATTCGTGGCGAATTATCACACGGTGTTTCATTGTCTGCGGGTAACGGTCCTGTTCTAACTCTAAGCTATCAGCACGAAGAAGACTCTGGGGCACACCTGGCGAGACTTAAAAAGTTTGAACCATTTTTTGACCAGATGATGGATTCCATGCTTCATGTACTGCGCGAGGGTCTCAAAAACGAAAAATTTAAGCTCGAGACTCACTATTGGACAGAACTCATCGAATTACTTGCAGAAAACAATCACGAAGACCCGGCAAAATATTCATTGGTAGTTGACCTTGCTCGACCAAAAACATTAGTAGAATCGTTGCACCGTGTTACAGACCGTCCCAAGCGTATATTGCGTCGCATCCATGATCAGGAAAGAGTGCAAAAGGTCAGGGAGATCGATACAAAGTGTGTTACTGACCTTGCTAAACGACCTGGTTCCGGTATTGCGGAAAAGGCCGGTCCCAAACAGCGAATTTTAGCAATTAGAAGAACAGAGAGTATCGATACACTCGAAAACCGGGTAGCAAGACACTGTTGCGAACTCTTAAATACCGCATCTCGCCGATACCTGAATAAGCATGCAGATATAACCCTAGAGAAAAGCAAGCGTGTTGAAAGTGTTCACAAACTACAGCGTATTGCTCTTCAAGTTCCTCGCAAAGAAAGTTTTCAGGGGGTCACCCGGCTTATCCAACCATGTCGACAACCGAACTACACCTTGCTTCAAAATGGTGACTATTATAAAGTTTGGGAGGCATATGTCGAGCTCGTTAGAAATGAGGATCTACGCAACCAATTGTGGATGTGGAGTCGACGGTTTTGGGCTAATTATATGATCGTATATCTGAGTTCGATTCTTCAAGCATTCGTAGAAAAGCTGGGGCCAGATATCATTCAGTTACTGGGACACAAAACGGTGCTATCGGAAAGGCGTCATGAAATGGGCAGCTGGCTATTGGATGATTGTCTGCCTGGTCCATTTATAGTTAACCCTCAATCTGTAGAGCCCCTTTCCCTTTATTTGATTGATGGCTCTCAGAACACCCTCTCGAATCTTTCCCCAGAGTTAGAAAGCCTTTCAAAGTTGAACGCTGATATACTTATTTTGGCAAGTGGTGCAGGTAAGCTAAAAGTCCTCCCCATTTATGCCCTCCTTCCCTCCCATCACCTGGAAGAAGCAAAGCATTTAGAATATGTCGACAATATTTTACCGGGCATGATGAAGGCAGTTCGTAAATTCAATCTGGGCAGTGAGTCAGCCGAATGCATTGGTAGCTGGGTCATGCTTGGCAACTGGAAGAACAATAACCATCCTAATGAGGTGAAAAACCTCCGGGAGAATTTAACCTGCTGGTTGACTTCGGTTCCATCTGATTCCCGATTGTGGACTAACGATTCAAGTAAATGGGAGCAGCCATTGCTTTCGATATGTGGAGTATAAGAAATGCCTGTTGGGCTTGACCTTAATCCATACTCTCTGCGTTTATCTCACACAGAGCCTGATACAAGCTCCTCGTTAACGTATTATGGGATTCAGGGTATTGTCCCTCGGTGGAACGAGCCCATCATCTGGACGGACCCACTTTCGAGACGCAGCTCCTCTATGAAAAGTACTATTAGTCTGGCTGACTTGTGGTGGAGGTTTTCTCAAGACCATAAAGCTATCGTACAATACACAAAAAATTCTGAGGTTGATTCAATCTCAGTCAACGCCTCAGAATTGATTTGTGAAGCAGTAAGCAAACATCTACCCAGGTTTTCTGAGGAGTATACTGTTTTAGCTGTAGATAATCTCCTGCCCGAATTTCAACAATCAGCATTGCTTCGTTCTATGGGAAATCTTGGATTCGGCAGAAGAGAATTGCTTTGGAGGCCTATTGCTTTAGCACTGGCGCATATGAATAGCTTTGAAGTAATGCCGTATGATGATGGAGATCAGCTTCTAGTTGTCGATACCGATTCATACATACCAGAGATAACAGTACTAACTTTAAAAACTCACCGTGGTCATCTCGTCCCTCTAAGGGACTATCCAACTGTTAAACGAGAAACACGAGACCAACCCTTTGAAGGATATAACTCTCAAAACATAATCCATGAATTCATTTCGTATATTTGTGATGAGGATATCGACATGATGGGCCAACTAAGCGCAGGCCCATTTTCGCCCTCGTTATTCCAGTTTTTGGATTCAGGGGAACGACAGGACATCTGGATTCGCAAGGGCTTGAATCACACAAAACTTTCTATAGAGACATCTTGGCTTGAGAGGCTCTGTAACACAACGATTGAAGAAATAGGATTCCCTGACCTCCTTAATGAGGTCGAAGCGATAGAGCAAGAAACAAAGATTAAAGCCACCCTTTTTAACGGCATGATTGCCCGTTTACATACAAATGAACTGGGAGAGTATATACTCATGCCTCATGATTCTGTTTCTACCGGTGCTGCGGAATATGGGCGACGCAGACAGGCTGGAATCCCTGGCTACCTTGATACACTTCCCGGACTTAAAATCATGGGGAAAGATGAGGAGCAAAGGAGTGTTGATTTTCATGTCCTAATTGAGCCGGGTGTATTGGAAGGTGGGGAGAAGAGACGCAGTGAACCGCGAACGGAGTTTAGTCTCGAAGAAGAAACCACTCAATTCACAGCTGTATTGAATAATATCGCAGAGGATTCGTATCGACAATACCTGACACTCTTACCTGAAATCCAACACCCTGGTCTGATTCCATTAATACTGAACGCAGAGACGCAACCCGGTCAAGGCCACGCTACGGTTACCATCCAAGGGGCAGATGGATATGACGATGTATTTGGTGACATCCCCCTCATTGAACTCGACTGGGAGTCGGGACAACCTTTTGAAAGACCTGTTACGGTGGTTTACACTGGTCCTGAGCACTATCCTGTACGAGGTAGAATTGCAGATGATCCCGAGTGTCTCTCCGTGGCACAACAGTTTGTCGAAAATGACATGCATATAGGCTCCATGGTAAGATTTCGCGATAGAACTGTTGGATACATGCGTGTACATGAGCCTTGGGGCTATAATGACCCATTTAAAGCTCACCTGGGTGAACCAACCAGAGGAATTTTCGGAGCCATGGTTGAGGATGATCCAGAAATTCTGGAACTCGCACAGGCCATTGGAGAGAAGATTCAATCGTCAGTGCGTATCACAAGAGACAGACATAAATACCTTAATTATATGTTTCGATACGCTCCTGAATCATTTCGGGATGAATTGAGGCATCTCTTTTCAATTAGAAATCCTGATCTTAACTGGAATACTGTCTACGCTGTTGGAAGAACTTTTTACAAACGGGAAGACTTTGAGCTGTTTCTTGATTTCTTTCTCAGAAAGTCAGAGGGCAGTGGATTCCCTGACTATCATGATGATAAATTTATCCCCGCTTACTTTTGGTCATTTTTCCTAGGACTCTGTTATTATGAGGAGACTGCTGAAGCCGATCGATCTAAAGTTGAGGGTGTTCTCAACTGTGTCTACAATTATTCAGCCCACTGCGCTGGGACTCGCTGGCCAGGTGGGTTCGGAGCAAATGTTATTAAGTACCTTTTGAGTGGAATTCTATTTAGCCTTCGACTACGGAAGCACCATCATGACTTTTTAGAACCAGATAGTGAGCTATACACACTCATGAGAACGGCTGTTTCAGATCTAATGCCTCAAATCCCATATCCTCCAGCAATGTTTGAAACGGTACAACAGGGTAGATTAAATGATTATGTTCTACGATTTATGGATGAACAACAAACCGTTGATGATTTGGCCGCGCTACAAGGTCTTGTCATCTCAATGAGCTAAAATAGAGAGTGAATATTTATGAATGACCAATCTCAACTTTCCTGGATTACCAATTACATCTGGGGCATCGCTGATGATGTACTGAGAGATATTTTTGTTCGTGGTAAATACAGGGATGTCATTTTACCAATGACCGTGCTGAGACGCTTTGATGCCGTGTTGGAAGTGAGCAAGCAAGACGTTTTAGACATGAAGAAATCATTAGATAGCTCTGGAATTGTTGATCAAGACCCCGCTCTCCGACAGACTGCTGGACAGGCTTTTTACAATACCTCCAAGTTTACCATGCGGGATCTCAAGGCACGTGCAAATCGGCAACAACTCAAAGCTGATTTTGAAGCATATCTCGATGGGTTTTCACCCAATGTACAAGACATACTGGAGAACTTTGAATTTCGGAATCAGATCCAACGCCTTTCCAAGTCAGACGCCTTGGGCACCCTTATAGAGAAACTAACGTCTCCTGAGTTGAACTTAAGCCCGGAGCCAGTACATAACAGTGACGGATCAATAAAACACCCAGGTCTCGATAATCATGGCATGGGATCAATCTTTGAAGAACTCGTTCGCAAATTTAATGAAGAGAACAACGAGGAGGCCGGAGAACACTGGACACCTCGAGATGCCGTTCGCCTCATGACCAAGCTCATGTTTCTGCCAATAGCTGAAGAGATCGAGTCAGGCACATACCTGCTCTATGATGGTGCTTGTGGTACTGGCGGAATGCTCACTGTAGCAGAAGAAACACTGAAGGAAATGGGTGAAGCACACGGCAAGGAAGTCTCTACGCACCTTTATGGTCAGGAGATCAATGCAGAAACCTATGCTATAGCAAAGGCTGATCTTCTACTGCAAGGCGAAGGAGATGCGGCGGATAATATAGTTGGGGGGCCAGAGTTCTCAACCCTCTCCAATGATGCTTTTCCCTCCCGTGAATTTGATTTTATGCTGTCTAATCCCCCTTATGGGAAAAGCTGGAAAACAGACCTTGAGCGGATGGGTGGTAAAAAGGACATGCGTGATCCACGATTCGTGATTGAGCATGCTGGAGATCCGGAGTATTCATTAATCACCCGCTCCAGTGATGGACAAATGCTTTTCCTGGCCAACAAACTTTCAAAGATGAAGCAGAACACACGGCTAGGAAGTCGAATTGCTGAAGTCCACAATGGCAGTTCCCTGTTTACAGGAGATGCAGGCCAGGGTGAAAGTAATATCCGTCGCTGGATCATTGAGAACGACTGGCTGGAAGCCATTGTCGCCTTGCCCCTGAACATGTTTTACAATACTGGTATTGCCACTTACATCTGGGTGCTGAGCAATCGTAAACCAGAGCATCGCAAAGGGAAAGTCCAGCTTATTGATGCTACCTCCTGGTATCAGCCCCTGCGTAAGAATCTGGGGAAAAAGAACTGTGAGTTGGGCGAACAAGACATCCAACGTATCTGCGACACTTTCCTGGCATTTGAAGAAAATGAACACAGCAAGATATTTGAAAATGAAGCTCTTGGATATTGGAAGATAACAGTAGAGCGACCCTTGCGTATCCAAGGCGCAGACCCCAATAAGACATTTAAGGCTGCTGAGATCAAGAGACTCAAAGAAACCGGAGCTCGAGGTGATGATGCTCCGGCCATTATCAAAAAGGTCCACAAGCAGGGCACTCAGGCCGATCCCATGAAGGGTCTAGTAGAAACCACCCTCAACGGAAAAGCTACCGTGCTTGAATATGAACCAGACACGGATTTGCGAGATACTGAGCAAATTCCTCTGACGGAGCCAGGAGGGATTGAAGCATTCATCTCGAGGGAGGTCCTGCCCTATGCCGCAGATGCCTGGTATAAACAGGATAGCATTAAAATCGGTTATGAAATCTCATTCACTCGATATTTCTATAAACCACAGCCTATGAGGTCATTGGAGGAGATTAGGGCTGATCTGATTAAATCTGTGCAGGAAAGCGACAATCTGTTAAAACAACTTTTAGGGGACAATTGAACATGCAGATAACAACAATACTTGACCACATAGATAATGGCCATATGGCATTACCAGAATTTCAACGAGGGTATGTTTGGAATCGAGAACAGGTACGCGGAATGCTCGACTCCTTGTACAAGCGACACCCCATTGGTGGTTTACTCGTCTGGGTGACGGAGACAGAACATGCTGTTCACCGAGGAGGAGGTCCCCTTACACCTGGTGTGGTCAAATTATTACTGGATGGGCAGCAGCGTATGACCTCCCTTTATGGGATCATCAGGGGTAAAGCACCACGCTTTTTTGATGGCAACAGCTGGGCTTTTACAGATTTAAGATTCAATCTTGAGACGGAAACTTTTGCATTCCACCAGCCAGTCAAAATGCGAGACGACCCTCTCTGGATCGATGTAACAGCGCTGCTCAAGCAAGGCCCAGATGGGTTGGGTAAGTATATCGCGATATTCAATGAACGTGAAGATACGCAAGCGCGCGTGGGAGAATATGCCTCACGTCTCTCTCTACTCTTGGGAATCAAAGATATAGATCTACATGTGGAAGAGGTGACAGGGAAAGACAAAACACTGGACGTGGTCGTCAACATTTTTAACCGGGTGAATAGTGGTGGAACAAAGCTCTCCAAAGGTGACTTGGCTCTTGCCAAGATCTGCGCTGACTGGCCTGCAGCAAGGGGAGTATTAAAATCCAGGCTGAAGGAATGGGAAAAAAATGGGTTTTACTTCAATCTGGATTGGCTACTAAGATCTGTAAATACCCTGGTAACCGGTGAAGCACAGTTTCAGTATTTGCACGAGAAAACAGCCCTTGAAATTGAGGAGGGTCTCAAACGAGCCCGCAAGCATATCGATACCAGCTTGAATATGATCTCTGGACGATTGGGGCTCGACCATGACAGGGTTTTGTTTGCACGGTTTGCAATTCCCGTGATTGTACGCTATTTGGACCAGAATAAGAAAGCACTCTCCGAAGTGGAACGCGACAAGCTGCTTTTTTGGTTCATCCAGTGCGGGATGTGGGGTCGCTTTTCAGGTTCAACCGAGAGCAAAATTGACCAAGATATAGAGGCTCTCTCCGGCGAAGCAGGTGGACTTGACAAGCTCCTCGAACAGCTCCGACTCTGGCATGGCGGTTTAAAGGTTGAGGCTGGTCATTTTACAGGTTGGAGCCTGGGTGCTAGATTCTATCCAATCCTGTATTGGCTTACTCGAACAGGTGAAGCCCGAGACTGGGGGACCGGATTACCATTGAAAGCGGAGCTGGTAGGGAGGCTTAACAGCCTGGAGGTTCACCATATTTTCCCTAAGGCACAGCTTTATAAACATGGTTATGTGAAATCAGAAGTCAACGCCCTTGCTAATTTCTGCTTTCTGACAAAAGGAACCAACCTTAGCATCAGTGATCGTCGACCAGAAGAATACTTCCCCGAAATTGAAGCGCAACATCCTGGAGCTCTTGAATCACAATGGATTCCCATGGATCCGCAGCTGTGGACCCTGGAAAACTATCCTCGGTTCCTAGAAGCGCGCAAAGCACTTCTTGCCATTGAAGCAAACCGACAACTTGCCTTGCTTCTCCATGGTGAAACACGTTGGCTGGAGGGCCCGGCAGTCGTTGATGAAGCTACACAGGTCTTTGGTGGAATTAGCGATGAGGACGAGGAAGCAGAACTTCAGGGTGTGAATGACTGGATGGAATCAATACAGCTTCCATTGGGTGTACTGGGCTATGAGCAGGCCGATGCGGATACTGGTGTCCTCCAGGCATCCCTGGACTTGGCCTGGCCAACTGGTGTGCAGGAAGGGCTCAGTGATCCTGTTGCTCTATTATTGAATGAGCCCAATGAAACCCTGGCCGTTGCAAGTCAGGCGGGATTCCGTTGTTTCACCACTACTGCTGCATTCAAACAGTATGTGGAAGCTGAGATAGTAGGGAACGGCACCTCATGAGGAGTGGACCTGATCATGATAGAAATATAGACAATGATTGATACCCTTAAACCATATTCGGAAATTAAGGACTCAAAATCGCCTGGATTGGATTGGATTCCAAGTCATTGGAATGTAAAAAAACTTAGAGGATTATTACGAGTTGTGGCTAGCAGGAATAGACCTGACTTGCCACTGCTATCCGTTGTTCGTGAAAAGGGCATTATCCTGAGAGATGTTACCAGTAAGGATGAGAACCACAACTTTATCCCCGATGATCTGACTAATTACAAAGTAGTTAGAAGTGGTCAATTCGCGATGAATAAAATGAAAGCGTGGCAAGGATCATATGGCGTATCTGACTATGATGGCATAGTAAGCCCAGCATATTACGTGTTCGATTTATTAGATCTTGATGATCAGTTTTTCAGCAGAGCTATAAGGTCGAAGGCTTACATTCCATTTTTTACGAGCGCCTCTGACGGTGTTCGAGTTGGGCAGTGGGATTTATCAAAAGCTCGGATGCGCGAAATACCATTCTTAATACCTCCCCGTGACGAACAAGCCGCCATCGTCAAGTACTTAGATTACATGGATCGACGTATCAAGAAGCTGATTGTTGCCAAGAAGAAGCTCATCAAGCTACTGGAGGAGCAGAAACAGGCTATCATCCACCAGGCTGTTACGAAAGGGTTAGATCCTAATGTGTCCATGAAAGACTCAGGTGTGGAGTGGCTCGGGGAGGTGCCGGCGCATTGGAGTGTGATGAAGTTGAAGCGATTGGGAGAAGTACGTATTGGACTAATATACTCACCAAGTGAAGTTTCTGATCAATCAGGGGTGCTTGTTTTGAGAGCATCCAACGTAAAAAATGGAGAGATAGTTAACGCTGATAATGTGTATGTCAGTAAAAGGATTCCCAACGCTCTCTTTGTCATCGAAGATGATATACTAATATGCGTAAGGAGCGGAAGCCGTAGTCTGGTAGGAAAATCTGCAATAATACCACCCTCATTTGCAGGTGTTACATATGGGGCTTTCATGAGCTTGTTACGTAGCTCTATTAACCAATTTCTTATCTGGGTTTTCCATTCAAATATGTTTCCAAGAATAATGGCACAGTTTGAGACCTCGACAATTAATCAACTCACACAATCAGACCTAAACAACTTAGACATACCTGTCCCAAGTGAGCTTGAACGATCCAATATTATTGATTTTCTGCAGCGATCAACTCAGGAAATCGACACAACAATAGCCAAGTTAAAACACGAAATTTCACTTCTCTCAGAATACTATACTCGGCTTGTTTCTGACATTGTCACCGGCAAACTGGATGTGCGGGAGGCAGCTGCAAATTTACCGAATGAAGATACTGATGGAGGTAATAGCCCATGACTACCATTCAGAAAGCCCGAGAGAAATATCTACCAAATAAAATCAAACTACTTTTTGTAGCGGAGTCTCCACCAGAGGATGTTAAGCGTTTCTTTTATTTTGAGGATGTTCCGGAACAGGACTCACTGTTTATCCAAACAATGCGAGTACTATACAATATCACTGAGTCTGCACCATTTATTAGAAGGAATAAAAAAAGTCTTTTGGAGCAATTCCAGAAGGATGGTTTTTTCTTGGAAGATGCCCTTGATCACCCCATCGGCGTAAGCGGAACCAAAGCAAAGATCAGCGTGATTAAGAAACACCGATCAACTTTCATGAGCAAATTATCACAAACCATTGACAAGTCCGTGCCCATCATCCTGATTGCTCGGACAGTTTATGATGGCTTAGGAAACTTGCTTATCCAAAAAGGATACAATGTCCTCAATACCGAAATGATTGACTTTCCAGGACGAAGCGGTCAATCAAAGTTTAGAGTTAAAATGGGTAAGGCTCTTCAACTCTTCCGGACCATTGGAGAAGCCACGAAAGATGGCAGAGCTTGCCCTCAACCTCAAGTCTGGAGTGAGTTATCCAAACTTCTTATTCAACATGCTCACAAACACACCCTCTCAAAACCACCTGTTCCCTTGATTCTAGCAGCCTGGCATGAGACCTCTGATGCAATGAAACGTCAACGCCTGAAGGAGCAAATGCACTGGTCATGCAAATATGACTTTATTGAAAACGTGTACACGTTTCTCACCAATCTTGAAGAAAAGGAGTGGTTCCATGAAGGAGAATAGGGGGACTAAATGGAAAACCTGATGGACATACTGCCAATTAAGGCACAAAGGGGAAGCAAGCCCCGCTGTCACTGGTTGACAAATGGAACGCGGGAACAGGTGGCCTCACGACTCACCAATCTTATCTCTCCGTGGGGGATGGTCTCACCTGATGACCATTGGATGCCAGAGGGTTTTATCAATATTACTGAGCCACAATTGCATCATCCAAATAATTTACTGCCAGATGATGTGCGAGCCCAACTCGCAGCTTGGTGGTTACCTCCCAATGCTCAAAATCGAAGAGCTCCTAATTTTGATCTAGCTAGCACGTGTACAATAGATGGTAATGATGGGATACTATTGGTAGAGGCTAAAGCCCACTCAACTGAACTAACCGAGGCTGCCGCAGGTCGAAGGTTAGATGCTAATGCTTCACCTGGTCGAATTGCAAGCCATGCAACAATTGGCACTGCGATTTCTGAGGCATGTAACGAACTTTCAAACTCGACCGGATACGCCTTCACCATCTCCAGGGACACACACTATCAGATGAGCAATCGTTTTGCCTGGGCTTGGAAACTCACTCAGCTTGGATACCCTGTTGTATTAGTATATCTGGGATTTTTAAATGCTGATGAAATGATGGACATTGGCAACCCATTCACGGATCATGAAGATTGGAGAGATCTCGTCCATACCCATAGCAGCCCACTATTTCCAGTAGACACCTGGACATCGGATTTGAGAATAGCAAACACAAGCCTAATCCCGTTGATTCGATCTGTTGAGATCCCGCACGACAATCCTTGTGAAAACTTTGAGGTTTTTTAATGAATACAGACACATCCGAACGCGGACTTGAACGCAGGATATGTAAAGCCCTTTCCGGGAACCCCTGTGACCCACCACAAGCTAAAACCATAGGTGAACCCAGCTCAACCTATGGCGGCTCAGGTTGGTTGCCTGGAAATCCCCATGATTATGATCGCGAATATTGTGTCGACTTGGTGCAGCTCTCGGCGTTTCTCAAATCAACGCAACCAGATATCGCTGACACCCTTGACCTAACAGAAGATGATGCGACCCGTAGAAAGTTCTTAGCCCGCCTTCAGGGAGAAATTTCAAAACGAGGAACTATTGATGTCCTGCGGAACGGTCTCCATCATGGTGCTCATGATATTGAACTCTTCTATGGCACCCCATCAGCTGATAACCCTAAAGCAAAAGCACTATTTGAGCAGAACAGGTTCAGTGTATCTCGACAACTACGATACAGTCGTGATGAGACGCAATTAGCCCTGGATATGGGCATGTTTATCAATGGACTTCCTGTCTTCACTTTTGAGCTGAAAAACAGTCTTACAAAACAAACTGTAGATGATGCGGTCTGGCAATACAAAAAGGATCGCAATCCCCGTGAAAAACTTTTCGCGTTCGGTCGCTGCGTAGCACACTTTGCTGTAGATGAGAGCGAAATTCGTTTTTGCACACACCTGAAAGGTAAAGCATCCTGGTTTTTACCCTTCAATAAGGGGTGGGATGACGGAGCAGGGAACCCCCCTAATGAGCATGGTTTAAAAACAGATTATCTCTGGGATGATGTATTAACCAGAGAGAGCCTCACCAATATTCTTGAGAACTATGCGCAAATCGTCATTGAGAAAGATGAGAAAACTGGGAAAAAGAAAAAGACACAGATCTGGCCCCGCTACCATCAGCTAGATGTTGTACGTGAGTTATTGACGAAGGTACAAAACGAGGGACCCGGTAAGCGATACCTCATCCAGCATTCTGCCGGAAGCGGAAAGAGCAACTCTATTGCCTGGCTGGCACATCAACTCATTAGTTTGCGAAAAGATGACGCTGATATGTTTGATTCAATCATTGTTGTCACTGACCGGCGTATCCTAGATCGACAAATTAGAGATACTATAAAACAGTATGCTCAAGTTGGTGCTATCATCGGCCACGCAGAACGATCAGGTGATTTGAAGAAGTTTATTGAGACCGGCAAGAAACTTATCATCTCAACGGTACAGAAGTTTCCGTTCATTCTGGATGAAATTGGGAATGAGCAACGCACCAAGCATTTTGGCATTATCATCGATGAAGCTCATTCAAGCCAGGGAGGGCGCACCAGCGCTGCCATGGCACAAGCTCTGGGTGAAGCAGGTGAGATAGCAGAAGAAGAAACCTATGAAGACCAGATCAACCGGATCATGGCCTCCAAGAAAATGCTTAACAATGCCAGCTATTTTGCCTTCACGGCCACTCCGAAGAATAAAACATTGGAGATTTTTGGTGAGCCACTTCCACCCAAGGATGGCAAGACTGCCCACAAGGCTTTTCATAATTACACCATGAAACAGGCCATCCAGGAGGGCTTTATTCTTGATGTCCTTAAGCATTATACACCTGTGGCCAGTTACTACAAGCTCGCCAAAAAGGTGGAGGATGATCCTGAGTTTGATGTAAAAAAAGCCCAGAAGAAATTACGCAGGTTTGTTGAGGGGCACGATCATGCAATACGCCTCAAAGCAGAGATTATGGTTGATCATTTTCATCAACAGGTTCTAGGACAAAACAAAATTGGTGGAAATGCACGCGCTATGGTGGTCACTAATGGGATTGAGAGAGCCCTTCAGTATTATTATGCAATCAAGGACTATCTGGATACACGCAAAAGTCGATATAGTGCGATTGTGGCCTTTTCAGGTGATTATCAGTTTGCCGGAGAGAAAGTTAATGAGGCATCCATAAATGGATTTCCGTCAAACAAAATTGCTGAGCGGTTCAAAGAAGAGCCATATCGCTTTCTTGTCTGTGCTGACAAATTCCAGACGGGTTATGATGAGCCACTATTGCATACGATGTATGTTGATAAAACGCTCTCTGGGATAAAGGCAGTTCAAACTTTATCTCGGCTCAATCGTGCCCATCCCAAAAAGCACGACGTCTTCGTGTTGGATTTTATGAATGATGTTGATATGATTAAGGAATCCTTTTCAGATTTTTACCGTTCAACCATTCTCGCTGAGGAGACGGATCCTGACAAACTTCATGACCTCAAGGCAGATCTTGACAACGCCCAGGTTTACTCTGACGAAAACATCGATGTTTTCGTTGTGAATTATCTCGCTGGGGCTGACCGAGGCGAGCTAGATCCAATCCTTGATGCTTGTGTTGTTAATTATTTGAATGATCTGGATGAAAATGGACAGGTGGAATTCAAAGGTAAAGCCAAGGGCTTCGTGCGGACATATGGCTTTCTCTCATCAGTTCTTCCCTACAATAATGCGTCCTGGGAAAAGCTGTCGATCTTCCTGAACTTTCTGATCTCAAAGCTTCCCTCCCCCGTAGAAATAGATCTCGCTAAAGGAATCCTGGATGCCATCGATATGGATAGCTATCGGGTTGAAAAGCGGACTATGCAAACCATCATTTTGCCTGATGAGGACGCTGAGATCGAACCAATTCCAAAATCAGGGGGTGGTCACAAACCAGAGCCCGAATTGGATCGTCTATCCAATATCCTCAAGGTGTTTAATGATCATTTTGGCGACATCCCCTGGCAGGATGCTGATAGGGTAAAAACCCTGATTACCGAAACTATTCCTGCAAGAGTTGCGGAGGACAAGGCCTATAAAAATGCACAGCAGAACTCAGATAAGCAGAATGCTCGCATAGAGCACGACAAAGCTCTCGTGAGAGTCATGACGGCCGTGATGAAGGATGATACAGAATTGTTCAAGCAGTTCATGGATAATGATGGGTTTAAGCGCTGGATGACAGATACGATCTTTGCCATAACCTATGATGCTCCTACAAAAAAAACGGGCTAGGATTTATCTAAAAAACTTGACTGAGATGTCTGATTTAACTCGGGTAATAATAATTGAGTACACACAATAAAAGGAGAAGCATTTATGGATTATAAAACCGCATTAGACCTGAGTCATGAAGCACAAGCACTTGATCCCCGGGAGGCCGTTTGTGGCTACTATGGCGGGGGTTCTTTTGTCCTAGATAGTGTTGGAGCATTTCTGTGGTTTAAGACTAAACTAGCGATGTTAGAAAGTATTGGTGAAGTTGAACCTGCTATCTATGAGGTCGCAGAAGAGGATCGCTTACTCTACAATGACCGTGTCATAAAATTACTTGAAGGGGTGGGTCTTGAACAGCTGAATGGTGACTTACTCAATCAAATTAACGAGGCTGCGAAGAAATTCTTACTGATAGGCTGGTGGGGAAATTTTGAAGACCTCACCACCGGAGAATCTGATTATGCCAAACAAGTGCGTATGGATTTTCATGAGCAAACGAAGGATTTGGAAGATGATAGTCATATCATGGAAACCGAGATGGATGATTTTATCTCATTCATCAAAGAGTATGGGTTCTAATATGACTCCCTCTAACACAAAGAGCAGTGGAGCGTTTGGTCCTGAAAGCACTTCGCAAAGCTCAAAAGAAATTTAAATCGCATAAGGATCAGAAACTTTTTTAGCAGGCGCATGCCTATATAGAAATATTACTAGCGGCTTTATTCTATAAAAAAGGGGGTACTCATGGCATATGATATTGCCAATTCGGTTGAGCGTAAGATGGGTAAACTAAGGCAATGGCGTAGTAAATATACGGCCTTTGATTATCCCTACAAAGTCACGCTAAATATGTTCTATGAACTATATACCTACACATTTATGTGGGACAAGTTGAGTGCGTGCTTTCGCATTCCTCAAACATTTGAATATAAAGAGGCTATTCAATTAGTGGACAATCAAAGACGAGTATTTCAAGTTAATGAGATGCGGGACCGAATTCCCAGTCTCATGGAGGACGATTACCCCTTGGGCTCAAGGGGTATGTGCTACAGTAACTTCAAGCCAACGATAGAGCTTGCGCGCAATGGATCTAATGAGGCAATCGAAGAAATTGAGTATAGTTATGCTTACTATGCCGCTCTGTTTGAACTACTAATTCCTTGGTCAGCATGCGGGCTTGCAGGACTTAACAAACACCAAGCCTTCGTGGAGGTTACTGGTGGAGATGTAGGTGGATTAGAGATGGAAACTATCGAGGATGCAATTAAGTACTTAAACACAATTGCAAACTTTGAGTTGGCTGAATCTTACACAAAACTTCCGCCATTCCATTAATCCCGGCATTATTATATTCACTTTTAGAGTGCTGAAATTAAAAGGAGGAAAAGTAATGGGATTCTTCTCAAAAGAGAAATGCGAGAACTGTGGTGAAAAGAAAAACAGACTTCTTAATTTTGGAATTATTAGGGTTGAGCACTCAGAGATTTTAAAGCCTGAAGACCTGTTCGAAAGAAGGGGACAAAGATTCTATCTCACGTATGAAAGCTACCTTGAGCCCCACTATGCTCTAAAAATGGGTGATTTCTATTTATACTGGACAGAACAAATCAAGGTAACCAAAGACTCATTCGATAATCCCGCCATGACGAGACTTTGCTCAACAGAATGTGCTATCGATTATGCGAAAAGTCAAAATTCTATGCTTCTGTTACGATTCGAGTCTGGAGGAGCCGCTAACGAACCACCGATTACTCCCCATCAAGCTGAAATTAATGCTTTTGCGAAATCTCATGGTGTCAATGATTCGTTTCGTGAAATAACAGGATAGCTAAATGATTCTTGATATTAAGGAAGCTCCCAATGGCTAGTGTCTTACGAACAGAAGTAGTAGGTCTCCAATATTATTCTGGAGCTGTACTCATTGAGGATTGCAAGCTTGGTGACCAGGTCAGTCTAAAACGGAACCCGAAAAATGAGATAGATGGCAATGCTATCGAGGTATACCTCCCAGGAGGTGAGCAAGTGGGCCATATTGGCAGGGAGGATGCTCAATATTTCAACTCAATCTGGGATGAGCTAGAGGAGAGAGCCACTATTATTGGACTTGAGGGAGGCCTAGAGTCTGAATTCTATGTACTGAAAATCGCCGTTCATGCAGACGGAGAAGATCATGGATTGCGGAAGGGTGTGCACACATTCTCTTATGAATTGAAGGATGATAATCAGCGAGCCTATATCTATGTTGATTGCTCCTTAAAAGAGTTGGCTACGCTCAAGGAAAAATTGACGTCCAGAGCAATTTACCCAATTAAGGATGGGGAATGCAGGTGGCGTACCAATGACGGCCACAAATATCGATGGTTTATCTCTGTTTCGATGGGAAAAGAATCTTTCCTCATGCCAAAAGGTCTTGAAATCGAGGAATTCTTCCAAACGGAATACGAGGTGGTGACCAGGCTACTGGAAATCCGTAAATTGTCCAACAAACTTGCTTCTGTTGAGGTCCTGGTCAATGAATACGAAGAAGAGATACACTCCAACAAATCATCTCTAGAAAAAATTCAGCACAAAATACGAAAGCTCAATGAACAGAAGAGCGAACTTGAAGATTTTACCACACTTCAACAAGATGAATTTGATCAGCTACAAATGAACTACAACAAACTCAATGCTGAAAATGAAGGTCGGAAAAACAAAATTGAAAGCCTAGGCAGTGAAAAAAGCAGATTGAAATATGATTTGTCTGTGCTTGGGGCTCCTGAGGGTGGGCTTGATTATCGTACCACCTCACTCAGTCAATACTTAGAAAACACCTTTCCAAGAATTGAGTTTTTGAGGGATTCATTTCAAAAAATAAACTCAATCGAGTCTCCTGATTTACTCCCAGTAATTGGGAGGAGTGAGTTGGATCTAAATGGAACAGGAAAATCTGGATGGAAAAACTTTAGTGCGAAGGGGTGGCGAGAGCACTATTTCTCATTGGGAGGGCAAAAGACAGGTCGGCTATATGCCTTTGTTGATAAAAAATCAAACACAATAAAACTACTTGTTAGCGATAAAGCTTCACAGGATAGAGATTCAAAGTATATCTATAAATTAATATAAGGGGGTAGAATGAAGTATTATGAGTTTAGCAGTAACATTGGTTGGTCTTTCTCACGCTATAATACGTTTGATAGATGTAAAAGACAGTATTACTACAGCTACTATGGAAAAAGGCAGGATCCAAAAGTAGCGGAGCTAGCAAAACTGGAGAGTTATGCCATTGTAAAAGGGAGTGTGGTGCATGATGTGATAGCTCAAATTTTACACCATGTAAAAATAAATCATGATTATCCCCTGGACCGCCTGTCTAATCATCTAAACATCATGACAGAAAGATATTTGGCCGACGTCACCTTTGCCGAGTCCTATTATAATAAGGACAAAAATGATGAGCTGGAAGTCCGCCTCCGCCAAGAGATTGAGGTCCCCATTAATGCTTTCCTGGGAAGTGATCGCTTCCTAACTCTTAAGGCACAAACAGCTGCTGAAAAGGCGACCTGGATCATTGAACCAGGAGGTTATGGTGAGACTCGAGTTAACGAGTTGAAAATGTATGCCAAAGCCGATTTTATTTTCCAAAAGGATGATCGTTATATCATTCTAGATTGGAAAACGGGGAAACTTGAAACAAAGAAATACATGAAGCAGCTATTAGGGTATACAACATACGTCTGTGATCATTTCGGAGTATCTCCAGATGTTGTAGATGCCTATATCTGCCATATTGGAGACAATTACTCAGAACACTCACAGCAATTTTCAGAATTTGACCTTTCTGAGATGGCAGCTCAGGTGGAAGAACAAATTTCACATATGGAGCAATACTGCATTTATCCAGCTGAAAATGTCCCCAAGGATAAGTCAGCTTTTCCAATAGAGCAGAACCACTTATGTCCCTATTGTAACTTCAGAGAGTTGTGTGGATTAGTAAAAGATTAATTGGATCTATGCGGAGAAGTAGAATGACTCAAAATGCGATGAGCGATTTGGATATCTTGTTAAGAGACTGGCATGAATTAGAGGTAATATTTCGATATTATAGAAATAATAATTCTCTGTTTATACATGGCCAGCAAAAGAGCGCCCTTGAAGGGCTTATTTCTTTAAAGCCATATTTCAGATCTGGAAATATGCGGTGTTGGGAGTCTCGAAGTAGGGATAGATGGGTAACCTATATCAAAGAGAAGAATGGTATGGTACTTCAATCGGCTTCAAATAACTGGCAAGAAATTCATGACCAAATAGACTTCACGGATATTATTGAGCGCGAAGCGCTTGTTGATGAGAAAGACTTGGAGTATTGGGATGAGGTTGCCAGAGAGAGATATGGCATGGAAGGCTTACAAAGTTACCTAGAGAATGGGTACTTTTGGAAAGAGGAGAAATAACAAGCTAGCCAACAAAGACTTCTACATGAAATCAATTATACATTTTCAGAACGAGCGACCTTTCAAATATTTCTTCTCTCAATTAAAAGGGAAGTCAGTTCCAGAGTTATGTCTTTGTTCTCCCTTTATAAGCTCAAAAGCGCTTGGTCTGTTGAGTGACTTCCTTAAAACTCGACGAACTACCGTAAGACTGCTTGTTAACTTATCTCCTGTTCATTTGGCAACATCAATATCAAACCCAGTAAAACCTTTGATTGAATTAATGGACAAATACCCCTCTCAGATTTATCTAAAAAGCAATCCAGACCTTCATGCGAAAGCCTTTATTGCAAGAACATCAGCGCTCTTTGGGTCCAGTAATTTTACTTCAGGAGGCGAAGAACGAAATAAAGAGCTGAACCTTTACATTTCTGGTGACTCACAGAATTCGCGAGCCCTTCTAACATCCCTACAAAATCAGTTTGATCAATACTGGAACTCTGGAAATGAGATTGATTTGATTGAAACTGATTCAGACTGGGAGAGGTATTATTTCAAGGTTGCCAAAATAATCACTCGGTTTATCCCAAATCCGAACCTTGGAAAAGACAATTTCGGCAGAATCAAGAATGTGATGAAAAGGCGAAAATGGAAAGTTGATGAACTCGGGAAAAAATTGTCAGCATCAGCGAAGCCAAAAGCTGGCACCTATATGCCCAAAATCATTTTTTTGGACCAAAGTGGGTTTATAACATTTCATGGTGATCACATCACCACCAATAGGGAACTTTGGGAGTCTGTGAAACACTCTCCAGAGAAAGTATTTGATATTCTTATATCAAAGTATTCCTTTTTCCGAGACGTGCTTGAGTGTCTACAAGATGTTGATTACATCCGCTATGCTGGATTAGTTACATCATTAAATCTTGAAGAGAAGACAGAATTGCTTCGGGCGGCAATTCGTTGGCTAGAGAGCCTGGATTATGTGAAAAGGCAATCCAAAAATCTTGGACTTGACCGACATCACAAGTTTATGATAACGAAAAAGGGCAAAGCCTACTTAAACCGTAATGAGCCCTCCTTAATTGATAGAGAAGGCTAAACCCTGGTTTTGTGGAACCATGAAAATGATTGTATGACCATTTTTAGACAAAACAAGATGAGTTCTCGCTAGACTTCTGGTCGGCTAATATTGAACTTCTTTTGTGACAACATACAGGTATAAATGGCAACACTCGTAAAAAAAGGTAACAACTGGTACATTCGTATCCGTCTTCCTGGTGGCAAGGAAAAAACGATATCTACTAAAACGGGTAATAAACGCGAAGCTGAGCGTCGTTTAAGGATGATTGAAGATCAAGAATTTCTCCTAAAGGCGGGTATGATTACTGAAAACCAACTCGAAAACATTGACCTTAAAGAAGCCAGGAAGCGCTTTGAAAAGTACAACAAAGTGAAGAACCTCAGGCCGAATACAAAGAAAGCCTATACCTATACACTTGATTATTTCTTTGAGGCGGTAAGTCATCAACTTCCAGTTAAAAGCCTCAATGAATCACACATAAAGGCTTATGTCCGTTTGCTCCACAAGAAGAAGTTCAAACCAAACTCCATCAACCTCTACATTCGACACATCAATTCATTCACGGCCTGGCTAAAAAGAGAGAAATACACCCTCGCCGAAATGAAACATGAGAAAATTCGTGTGGACCAGGCAAAGCCAAAATTCCTCACACCAGATGAGCTTGTGATCAACGACAAGGCTTTTTCACAGCCAACGACATATATAATTCCCGTTTTAATTAGCTTTAGTTTCCTTCGATTTCTCTAACCTATAACTGGGTAGATTCAGTTCAAGTATTACACTATGATGAACCAGCCTATCGATTGCTGCAGCAGTTGTCATGGGGTCTTTGAAGATTTGCTCCCATTTAGAGAAGGGTAGATTACTGGTAATCATAATGCTGGTTCTTTCATACCTGTCAGCCAATAATGTGAACAGAACTTCCATTTCTTCCCTGCTCTGCTGAACATAACCAATGTCATCAATGATAATCGCATCATACTTGGAAAGTGATTTTAGGATCCTGGATAGTTTTAGATCCCTTTTTGCGATGAGAAGGTTCTGGACCATCAAGTTGCAGGGAGTAAACAGGATACGTTTGCCATGCTGCTGGATCATCTCCTGGCCAATGGCACAAAGCAGGTGAGTCTTACCACTTCCGGGATTACCAAAAGCCAAGACATTCTCACACCTATCCATGAACCCACCATCTAGAAGTGTTGACAAGAGCTGGTTAACTTTCTTTGGAAGTCGATCCCGATCAAAGCTTGATAGAGTCTTTTCAACTGGAAGATGTGATGTTCGGAGGAACCGGGCTATTCTGTTCTCCCAGCGAACTTCCTGCTCTCTTTCCATGAGGGATAGTAGGTACTGTTCATAGCTCAATGTGTCCCTGGTAGCCTCTGTAGCCAGCTCCTCATAGGAAGCTCTCACTGTTGGTAGACGGAGCTCTTTCAGGACTGATGTGAGTGTCTGATGGATCATTTGGACCACCCATCAGCTATCAGCTGATCATACTGCTCAATGTCAACGGGAGCGATGATTATCTCCCTAACTCTATTATAGATTTCCTCTGGAAGCTCTGATGCAACCAGGGCCTCTATCGCCTCAAAGCTGATACGTTGCTCTTCTTCCAGCAGATGCAGGATCGCAGCCTCAACTCTGGACTCACCTTCTTTAGAAGCAAGATACAGGATTTTCAGATACTGCTTCTCATATCGGACACTACCTGATCTTTTTAGAAGATCATAGGCCAGTCGGAAGTTCGTACTGGGGAACAGGTCATCTCGGTAACAGTAATTTGCAAAGGCCCCAGGCTTACGCACCAGCCAGTCAATGATATGCCGGTAGTTGATATGGTGACGATCCTCACCACGTAGTCTGGGCATTTTCTCGACTTGACTGCCTGCATACCAGACCTCCACATGGTCCATATACAAGCGGGCATCAACATGCTCATTGATAAGGCGGCTGTTTACTGAGTAGGTATTGTTGCTCACACGGATGGTGCTATTCCTAGTAACTCTGACCTTGAGATGCTTAACCGAATCTAGCCGTCGTAATGGCAGAGCTTTTAATAAAACTCTATCTTCCTCAAAGCGAACTTGTCTGCCACGATTACGCTGTGTGATCAGCTTCTCTAGGAAGGTCTCATATTCTGATCTGCTCTCAAAGTCACGAGAGCCTCTGATCATCAGTGACTGATCCACAGCTCTTTTGAGGCGGTGATGGCTCTGCTCCACATCTCCATTCTCATTAGCTTTACGAGGCTGGATCTTCTGGCCCTTTAAACCATAATGTCTGAGTAGACCCTGGTAGCGAGGAGTAAAGCCTCTTTCATCTGTGGTGTTCTGAACTGCTGCAGATAATCTATCGGTCTGATGGGTCACAGGCACACCACCCAATGTCCAGAGAGCATTCTGTAATCCTTCACTCAAAGACTCAAAACTCTCAGAGAAGCAGATGCTACCCGTCTCCCAGTTGGAATACGTCAGCACGAAGTGATAAAGCAAATGATCGAAGGGCAGTCCTTTGATTGTAATCTCAAGAGATGACATGTGAGTAAAATCAGATTGGCTTAAGATACCGGGATGATGCTCCTGTGGAAAGAACACCTCTTTTGATGGCCCCTCTGTAGCTCTCCAGCGTTTTATATGGCGCTGCAAGGTTCGGAGTTGTCCATCCTGAAACTGTCCGGGATATTCCCTCTGTAGGAACTCGAATAGGGCCTTGGCTTCAAGACCGGGGTTTACTGCAAGCTTTTCTTTGAGCTCTGACCAAACCTCAGCAAATGGGTTCTTACGATTCTCCCAGTTATGCTCTTTCTTTAACTCGCTGGGAAGTTTTCCAACCTGTAAATATTTACGGGCTGTTTGTTCATGCATTCCTGCTTTCATTG
>Ga0233442_1000692_pt1 | contig 30672 bp, 28 predicted proteins | sample SI_123_September_3_FD_182789 | JGI IMG/M metagenome (GOLD analysis project Ga0233442, IMG submission 182789) | Seawater microbial communities from Saanich Inlet, British Columbia, Canada - SI_123_September2016_150_MG | ecosystem: Environmental > Aquatic > Marine > Inlet | place: Canada: British... | reverse complement strand
TCCAAAACTGAACGTGCAATATGCGATTTATTTACGAAGTGGGTAAGTCCGATAATTGTACCACGAGCTTCTGAATTCCAATATGGAGCAAACAGACCGGAAAAAGCAGGAACAAAATAAACCCCACCATTATCGGGTACTTTTTCTGCCAATTCATTGATTTCTCTAGACTCCTTTATCAAGCTAAAGTTATCGCGAATCCATTGAATTAATGAACCGGCAATTGCAACTGAACCTTCCAATGCATAAACTGGTTTCTGATCTTTTATTTGATATCCAACAGTTGTGATAAGTCCATTTTTGGATGGGCAAATCTCATTTCCAGTATTTAACAAGATGAAACATCCTGTCCCGTATGTATTTTTTACATCTCCTTTTTGGAAGCAAGTTTGACCAAACAATGCAGCTTGCTGATCTCCTAAAATTCCTGAAATTGGGATCTCATTTCTAAATGCGGTTTTTGTTTTTCCATAGATCTCGGATGAAGAACAAATTTTCGGTAACATTTTGCGGGGAATATCTAAAGTTGTTAATAATTCATCATCCCAATCTAGGGTTTGCAAATTCATCAGCATAGTTCTGCTAGCATTTGTTACGTCGGTAATGTGTTTTCCTTTTGTTAAATTCCAAACGATCCAACTATCCATATTCCCAAAAATCGCTTCACCATTTTCTGCTGCTTTCCGAAGATCTTTTACGTTATTTAAAAGCCATTTAATTTTTGGACCTGAAAAGTAAGTTGCGATAGGGAGACCTGTTTTTTGCTGAAATAGATCTTTTCTGTTTTCTAAAGCTCTACAAATTTTATTGGTTCTTGTATCTTGCCAGACGATTGCATTATAATATGGTTTTCCAGTATTCTTACTCCAAATAACTGTAGTTTCACGTTGATTAGTAATGCCGATAGCGGCAATTTGATCTTCAGATATTTTTGCTTTATTAATTATATCCCTAATAACTTTTTGCGTGTTTCTCCAAATTTCAAGCGGATCGTGTTCCACCCAACCTGCTTCTGGGAATATCTGCTTATGCTCTATTTGATGAGAAGCAATTTTATTGCTTTCATGATCAAATAAAATAAATCGAGTGCTTGTTGTTCCTTGATCTATAGCTCCGATATACTTACTCATTGTTTTTCCTAACATTTTCTAAATATTTTTCGTATTTTTTTACTAATCCAGGAAAATTATTCAACTCTTTTTCACCTTTTTGCGTGATCCCATAAATACCACGATCAACTCTTTGAAACCAACCGTAGAAATTGCTATATAAAATGGAAAGAGTTTTTTTACCAGAATCGTATTCTCTTAATATTTTAGCAGAGGTGTTCCCAATTACTCTTAAAAAAACTGCAATTTGTATTGCATTTTCTTTGTATGCGGTAATTATCTTTGTTTTGTTAGATCCGCCAACATTCAAATTTTGGGAACGATTCTCGGCTTCTTTAATAATTGCTCGTTTTCGATGTTTAAATTTTCTTCTTTGAAATTCTATCGGATGAAATACGATCTCAACCGGATTTACTGGATTATCTACATCAACGAAGATGAGACCAAGCTCTAAACGTCTGAGAATATGTAGAATTCCCTTCCAGTGTTTTTTAGATCTTTGTGTTGGTCTTGGAATCGCAACATACACAGAGTCGGTTATGTATTGTCTGTTTGTTGCCTGAATAAATAGCTGTAAATTAGCACTTAATTTTAGCTCAATAATGATTAGTTCATCACCTTTTGTAGCCGTAATATCACAATTCTTTACTTCGGCTCTAACATTGTAGCCACCTGCTTCCAGATAGTTTTTTACTGGTTCAAAAAGATCTGATTCTTTCATTAACAGGTATTATTTCAATAACTCTTCTGAAATAATTGGATTATCTGGATTTATTTTAAACAATAATCCTGTTTTTCCAATTATGTTTACCAAGATTGCATCTGTAGCTTCAGCTAACTCAGCCATCATTTCCTTGCGTATTTTCCTATCTGAATGAGCTACAGAAAATTTAACTAATTCACGTGCTATCAATGCTTCATTCATACTGCTAATAACAGTTTGAGTTACACCCTTATCACCAATTTTCACAATGGCATCCAGAAGTTGTGCCATCGATTTCATTTTTGCTTTTTGCTTGTTTGTTAATTTCATATTATTCTCCAAAGTTATAAAATTCTTCCAATTCAATTCCTAATCCGCAAGCCAAACGGTTTACGAAATTAAAATATGATATTATCTGTATAATGTCTAGGATTGTTTCATCTTCAAATCCAACTTCACGCAAAAGAGTAAAGTCTTCTTCTTTTGTGTTACAGGTTTCAGATGTTAGTTTTACAGCATATCCCAACATTATTTTTTCTTTATTTGATATTTGTGCGAATCGAAAATCAGTTTCTATTTGTTTAGTTAACTCTTTATCTTTAGTGGTTTTATAGAGCGCCGCTCCATGATGGGTGATTCAGTAATAACAACCATTTTCAGCAGAGACGACAATTGCGATCATTTCTCTTTGAGCACGAGAAAGTGAAGACTTCCCAAACATAATATTGCGGTAGAATTGATAGTGTGATGTCATCGCTTTGGGATTCAAACTTTGAACTTTTAAAACTTGAGCCATCTTTTTACCACTTCCTGCAATTGATTCGTAAGCATCTTTTAATTTGCCTTTAGCATTTTCTTCATCAATCATTCTTATATAAGCCAAATTGGTTCTCCTTAATTTGCTATCTGCATAAATCCGTGAACTATCTTTTATTCCAATTCAAAACTATTACCAAACTCCGGAACCGTAACGTTCCAACCATAGGTTTTATTAATTTTCTCTGCCATAGATTGGCTTGCTTCCGCTTCACCATGAACCATAAAAACTTGCTTTGGAGGTTTATTAAAAGGCATGAGCCAGGCTAGCATTTCATTATAATCGGCATGACCGGAAAAACCATCTATCATCTCTATCTGAGCATTAATCGGAATTTGCTTTCCATGAATTTTTACCGTTTCTTTTCTTTCCTGGATCACTCTACCACGTGTTCCTTCTGCTTGATAACCCATGAGCAGAATTGTATTTTTATTATCTGGTAATCGTTGCGCCATATGATGCAGAATTCTACCACCAGTTACCATGCCGCTGGCAGAAATTATGATGCAGCCAGATCGATGTTTATTTATACTCATAGAATCTTCTCTGGTTCGGCAAATATGTAAGTTTTTTGGTTGGAAAATATCCTTTCCCTGCATCTTCTGCATTCGCGCATAAAGATCAAAATCTTTTATATGATCCTTAAAAATTTCAAGAGCATCAATTGCCATCGGAGAATCAACGTAGATCGGATATGATGGAATTTTGCCTTCTTCTTCCAACAATCGTAGAAGGTAAAGTAGGGTTTGTGTTCTGCCAACACTAAATGCCGGAATAACCAACGAACCACCTCTTTTCATGCTTCTGTTAACTACTTCTACAAGATCAGAAATGGGATCGGAAGATTCGTGTAAACGTTGCCCGTATGTCGATTCCAATATTAAATAGTCTACATTATAAACTTGATCAGGTTCGTTCAATACTGGAATCTCAGGACGTCCAAGGTCTCCACTGAATAGAATTTTACGAGATTTATCATCTATTTTAGTTTTAATATCAATTAGTGCAGAACCCAAAATATGACCGGAATCATGAAGTTTGATCCTAGTATTTTCAGAGAGTTTGAAAAAATCTCCATAATGGATAGGATGAAATAAATTAAGAGTTTTTATCGCATCTTCTTTTGTGTATAAAGGTTCTGCAGGTGAATGTTTGGAAAATCCTTTCTTGTTAGCCCATTTTGCATCTTCTTCTTGAATATGTGCACTATCTTTTAACATCACCTTACACAATTCTGCAGTTGCATGTGTACAAATTATTTTTCCATTAAATCCTTCCCTTACGAACTTTGGTAAGTAACCACTATGATCTATATGAGCATGAGTAAGAATTACAAAATCGAAGCTAGAAGGTGGAACTGGAAAAACCTCCCAATTTTTTAATCTTATTCTTTTTGGGCCCTGAAACATTCCACAGTCGATTAGTATATTTTTCCCATCGATCTCTAAATGAAAACGAGATCCGGTTACTGTTCCAGTTGCTCCGTAAAAAGTGAGTTTTGCCATTTTCCCTCCAGAATTTTATCCATTTTCCATTTGATATAAACTTAATTAGATTGCAAGTAAATAATATTACTATATTTAATGATTATTGAAAAAAATCGATCTTAATTGAGGAGTGTTATTATTTTAACTTATTACTTCCCAATGCAGAAATTTGCAAAAATATTATTCAGGATATCATCAGAGGTGATTTTGCCAATGATCTCTTCTAAAGCTGTACTCGCTTCTTTCAGGTCGAAAGCGGTAAATTCATATCCCATATTATTATTCAGAGATTCTAAAGCTTTATTCACAGATAGTGCTGCTTTTGTTACGGCTGTAATTTGCCTTGTATTTGTAAGAATTCCTGAATGTAATTCCTCTTCAGAAATTTCAATGTCATTCAATAGAGAACTTTTAAGCTCAGAAAGTCCTGAGTTATCATTTGTAGAACAAATTACATACCCGTCTTTCTGAAATTGTTGGAGCTCTTTTTCTTTAAATTTATCAGATTTATTTAGGATTTTTATAATTTTATTGGCGTCTACAATTTTGGTGAGCGTATCATATTCTTTTTTATTTTCATCACCATCGATAACAAACAAAATTTTATGTGAACCCTCAATGATCTCATAAGAACGTTTTATTCCTATCGTTTCAATTTGGTCGGTAGTGTTTCGTAATCCGGCAGTATCAAAAACTCGAACAAGATAGCCATCAAGAGAGATCATCTCTTCCAAATAGTCACGTGTAGTTCCCGGAATTGGAGTTACTATCGCACGCTCAGTTTCAAGAAGAGAATTAAAAATGCTGGATTTCCCAACATTTGGTGCACCTACCAGACTAACTTTTAATCCATCTTTTATGATTAATCCTTCTTCTCCGGTTTTAGCAAGTCGCTTCAATTCTGAGTGAAGTTTGGCTAATCCAATTATTAACGTTTCATTATCCAACTCATCAAGATCATTTTCTAAAAAGTCAATTTCAAGCTCAAGTTGAGTACGAAAATCAGTTAATTGCGATAGAAGTTTTTCTATCCGTTTGCGTAAACTACCTTCATATTGTTGCAAAGCAGCAAGATGGGAAATTTTTGTTTTTGCAGTTAGCAAATCTCCAACAGCCTCTGCTTGTGTAAGTCCCATTTTGTCGTTTAGGAACGCACGCTGTGTAAATTCTCCAGGTTCAGCTAATCGTGTGTCACGAAGTAATATTGTTAGAATTTGATTTGTAATGAAGGTACTGCCATGACACGAAATTTCTATAACATCTTCACCAGTATAACTGTGAGGTGATCTGAAAACGGTTGCTATAACTTCGTCTACAAGTTTATCATTATCTATAATGTGGCCAAATATTGCTTTATGTGAAGGTTGATCTGTAAGACCTAATTTGCTTTGAAATGTTTTGGAAACTACATTTATTGCATCTTCTCCGCTAACTCTGAGAACCGAAATTCCGCCAACTCCTAAGGGTGTTGAAATCGCAGAAATTGTATCGTGAGAATATTCCATTGTTTTTTATTTTAAAATTGAGATTATCTCTTTCACTATTTTTTTGGGTGTTATTCCAATCATATCTTTTAGTTGTTCTACAGTTCCGTGTTCAATGAATTCATCTGGAATTCCAAAAGAATATACCCTTACATTTGAATTTGAAAAATAGGATTTTACGGTGTCACCAAAACCACCAATAAGTGCATTATCTTCAATGGTAATTATTGTATGAATTTTTTTCTCAAGATCCTCAAATAAATTAGTATCAAGCGGTTTAAGAAAACGTGGATTAATAAGATATGGATTAATATTAGGAAGTTTTTCTTTTAATTCCTTATAGATTATCTCTGCATCTTCCATTGCTTTTCCAACACCCACAATTGCTACATCTTTTCCATCATGATCAATTACGCCCTTTCCAATTTTAACCGGTTCAATTTTTCTATTCAAATATTTTGCACAACCTCGTGGATAACGGATAACAATAGGTCCGTCTTTGTAATCAGCTGCAAACTCAAGCATTGCAGAAAATTCTTCTGCGTTTGTTGGAATAAGAATTTGAAGTCCGGGAATCAAATTAAGATAAGAAAGATCAAAAATGCCATGATGTGTAGCTCCATCATCACCAACGAGTCCTGCACGATCTAAACAGAAAACAATAGGTAATTTTTGTAGAGCAACATCATGAATAATCTGATCAAATGCTCTTTGCAGAAAAGTGGAATAGATCGCTACAAATGGCTTGATACCCTGAACAGCAAGTCCACCTGCAAAAGTTACCGCATGCTGTTCTGCAATGCCTACATCAAAAAACTGAGTAGGGAATTTCTCTGCATACTCGGCTAAACCTGTACCATCTGTCATTGCTGCAGTTATTGCAACAATATTCTTGTTTTTAGAAGCGATTTTGCAAAGCGTATTTCCAAAAACTTTTGAATATGTTTCAGCTTTTTTTTTCTTACTTTTTCCGGTTTCTATTTCATAAGGTCCTAATCCGTGAAAACGTGATGCGTCATCTTCTGCATGCTCATAACCTTTTCCTTTCTGAGTTACTATATGAACAAAAATGGGTCCGTTAAGATTTGTTTTAATTTTATGGAAGATCCGTATCATTCTAGGAATATCATGTCCGTCTATGGGGCCAAGATATTTGAAGCCGAGATCTTCGAAAATAATATTTGGAGCTATTGAGTTTATCATATTTTCTTCAAGTGCACGAGCACTTAGGATTACCCTTCTGCGAATACGATGCGGAAGATGTTGAACAAAATCGTATATAAGATTTTTTGTTGCATTATAGGGTTTGCTTACTAACATATTAGTTAAATATGATTGCAAAGCTCCAACATTTTTAGAGATAGAAAAGTTATTATCATTCAAAATTACTATCATATCTTTCTGAAGATGTCCAACATGATTTAATGCTTCAAAAGAAATTCCACCGGTAAGAGCACCATCACCAATAACAGCAATTGCTCTTCCTTTGTTACCTTGTATCTCTTTTGCTACAGCAATTCCAAGTGCGGCTGAGATAGAAGTGCTGGCATGACCAACACCAAAAGCATCATAATCGCTTTCAAAAATATTATTAAATCCGCTTAATCCATTAAATTGACGAAGAGTATCAAATTTTTCATTTCTTTCTGTAAGTATTTTGTAAGCGTAAGATTGATGCCCTACATCCCATACTATCCTATCTTCTAAAGGATCGAACATTTTAAGTATTGCAATTGCAAGGTCTGTAGCTCCTAAACTGGGAGCAACATGACCACCTGTTTTTGCAGTGACCTGAATTATTCGCTTTCTAACATCTTCTGCTAATTCCTGAAGTTGTGCAATAGAAAGTTTCTTCACATCTTTCGGTGTTTTTATTTTTTCTAACATTACCTAACCTTTTTTATTTAAACCAAAAAACAAATTTAATAAACTGTGTTGTCAATTAAAATCCACAACTCGGTCTGTGATCCAGTTCAAAATTTTATCGATCCCTCTCTTCTTTAAAGATGAGCAAGCAAATATTTGTTGATCTGTTAAGTTAAGGCCAGTCTTCAATTTTAATATTGCAGCATTTGCCTTTGATTTTGGGATCTTATCAGATTTTGTAGCAGCTACCATGAATGGAATCTTCATAGACTGCAACATTTGGATCATGAGTATGTCCTTTGGGTCAGCTTTGTGCCTGATATCTACAAGAGCAATGACTCCCCTGAGTTGTTGCCTGTTCTCAAAGAAAGTTAGGATCATCTTTTTCCAGGAGTCACGTTGAGTTTTACTTACTTTTGCATAACCGTATCCGGGTAGATCTACAAAACTGAAGAATCCTTCCAGCTCTTTTTTATCAATTTTAAATCTGATCTCGAAAAAATTTATCAATCGTGTTTTGCCAGGTTTATTACTTACTTTGGCGATGCTCTTCCTATTTAAGAGAGTATTTATTAGAGTTGATTTCCCAACATTAGATTTTCCCGCAAAGGCAATTTCTGCAAAAGCTGTTGGATGATAATCTACTGGTTTAACTGCGCTTTTTACAAATTTAGATTCTACAATTCTCATTAGTTATCCAATTATTCAAAATAGATCATTGAGGTAATATCAGATTCCCAAACTTCAACATCTGCCATCTTGCAATATGGAACTTCAATTCTCTTTTTCATCTCTTTATAAATGAATTTTGCAATGTTTTCTGATGTTGGATTTATCCCTTTGAAATGTTCCAGTTCATTCAAGTAAGTGTGGTCAAGCATCATCATGATCTCACTCAAGCTTTTTTTAACTTCTCCATAATCTATTGTCATTCCAATTTCATCAACTTTTTCACATAAAATACCAATACGTACTTTCCAATTATGACCATGAAGGTTCTTACATAAACCTTCGTATCCATCTAATTTATGAGCAGATGAGAAATCTGAAGTTACATTAAGTTTATACATAACTCCTCCTTACTTCATATTCAAAACAACCTCGAATTAATTTTGGGTGCTTTATTTGTAAAGAACTTTAATAATTGACAAAATGAGTGCTCCTTAGAATTTTCCAAGCTGAAATAAATGATTGATGAGGGATTTTATGAAATGCAACGGTATGAGAAAAGAAAAAACAAAAAGTGGTAGAAAAATAGATGTTAAATGTAATACAGAACTAGATAAACATGCAATTTTTTGTAATGTATGTGGTAAGCCTACAGGTGCACTTTCTGGTCCGCTTTCTGCAAAATTAAATTATCAAAAAGTTTGGGAGAAATTCAAACCAATCAAATCTCAATATTATTCATTTTCAATTTATATAATTCTTAATTCATTTTTACTTATTGGTTTGGGAATTTTCTTCAGTGTGGATCTAGCAGAGAGTTTCAAAATTGATCACTACCTCTTTACAAATCTCATGTTGCTTATTTTAGTTCCATTTACACTCATTCCATTTGGCTTTAAAGAAAATTTTACTGACGAACCTTTTAAAATTTCAATGTATTTTCAAGCTCTTAAACATTACCCAAAATTTTTCCTGCTAGTTCTTGTAAATATTCTTTACTTCTTACTCTTAAAAATATTGTGCACGGGTTATATTTTAGGAATTACAATAGATCCTATTCTTCATCCTGTCAGGTTTATTTTGGTTCTTTATTGGATAGTAATCACATTCCCAGCAGTTCTGCTGATCGTTCGTAAGAAAATGAATCCGATAAAAGCTGTAATCGTTTGTTATAAAGCAAGTGCAGAAACACGTTGGCAACAATTCTTTATTATGTTCAGGCTTTTTATTATGAACATTATTGGTGCCGCAATGGCAGGATTTGGCTTGTTGATTACGATTCCATTTACATATATTCTAATCGAAAAATATTACCACAGTTTAGATGAATTCGAACTATTTGATTAATATAATTCAACACAGATCATCAGGAGTAGAATGGAACATTTAAGAATTGGAATTGTTGGAAATATCGGTGTTGGAAAATCTACCTTAGTTGATGCGGCAAGTAAAGAACCATTTAGTGAAATTTTACTTTCGACTATTCCCAATAGAATCGGTGATGAAAAAGTATACTCTTTTCAGGAGAAATTCAATCCTAAAGTTTTAGATGCATTTTATGAAGATCCGATCGAGAATGCTTTTATGGCACAGATCGAATTTTTTAATGGCAGATTAGACAGACAACGTCAGATAGAGAACAGAAAAGGAATTGTACTAGAGGATAGAACTTTAGCAGAAGATTATCACATTTTTGGTATGGCACAAAAGATCATGGGTAACATGACCGAAGAAGAATTTTTGGCTTATCAGCGCAATTATGATCTGATGACCCAAGAGATCACGTTGCCAGATCTTATTGTATATTTAAAAGCTGATGTTCCTGTTCTTTTAGAAAGAATAAAGGAACGCGGAAGAAAAAGTGAAGCAACTATTCCAAAAGAATATTTGGAACAATTAAACCAACTTTACGATCAGTTTATTAATCGTCATGTTACATGCCCTGTTCTGGTAATAGATGCAAATGTAGATACTCCAATTATTAAATATATTGAAGCTACAATAAAAATAATAGCTGAGAGAATAAGATCTTTAGAGTTACGTGTGACAACGCCGGGAATAAGTAAATGGGTAACTTTACCAGAAACTGCAGCGACCCTGAAAGCAATTGATGCAGAAACAAAATTAGAGAAATTCCTAATGGAAAATCCAAAACTTATTTCTGTAGCTGGAAATGTTGGTTTAGGAAAATCAACCTTAACAGCGATCATGCAGCGGAGTTTAAAGATAAATGGTTTATATGAGAATCCTGAAGAAAATCCGCTTTTAGAGAAATTTTTAAAAGATAAGAAAACATATTGTTACGATCTTCAACTTCATTTTTTAGATATGCGTAAAGAGCTTCAAATGAAAGGAACTACGGGCAAAGAGAGTTTTGTGATGGATAGATCTCTACCGGAAGACTTGCTGGTCTTCTGTTATCAGTTCCATAAAGATGGGTTTTTGGATCGTGATGAGCTTGATCTGCTAACTGTAAAATTCAAATCTGTGTGTAATAAAATCCCTTCTTCTGATCTTTTAATCGTGTTAAAAGGTAGAACAGATCTTGCTTGGAGCAGAATTCAGCAGCGCGGAAGAGAAATGGAAATGGAAGGTGGTTGGAGTAGAAGCGATATAGATGCCCTGAATGGATGGTATAGAACTTATACTAACGATGTTTGTAGATTTGGATACCATAAAGGAAGAGTTATCGAGATCAATGTAGAAAAGATAGATTTCACAAACCGTATACATGTTGGATACATTTTTGAGATAATTTACAACGCCTTAACAGAGGATTAGATAATATAAAATCGTCATTGTGATGAATCTTTCTAAAGAATTCTTTATAATCTAGGGGAATGAAATGAAGAAATTATTTATTTTACTCATTATAGTAATAACAAGTTTTACATTTGCAGATGACATCAGCTTATTACGTAAATCTTTAATAATGTCAACCCTGTGGCAATCTACATCTGCAGAATATCGGGCACTTGCACATCAAGCATATAATATTGCCAGATTACGTTTGGATGAAGACCTGAAAATTAAACGAGCACAGAAAAGAGCAATAATTGTAGATGCCGATGAAACAGCTATTGATAATTCATCTTTTCAAGCTAGAATGATAGTTGATGGTGACACATACAGTAATGATTTTGATAATTGGGTAGAAAGTGCTGAGGCAAAAGCAGTACCGGGTGCACTGGATTTTCTAAACTATGCACATGAAAATGGTTGTGAAATCTATTATATTTCTAATAGGAAATTGCATCACATAGAGGGTACGCTTAATAACTTAAAAGCTCTGGGTTTCCCACAAGCAACAAAAACTCATATCCTTTTAAAAGATGATACTTCCGATAAAGGCATTCGAAGAGATTTTGTTGCAGAAAATTATTTTATTGTAATGCTTATCGGAGATAATCTGATAGATTTTGAAGATATATTCCGCAAAAAAAGTATTGAAGAAAGATACTTGTCAGTAGAAAAATTTAAAGATGAATTTGGCAAAAAATTTATCATTCTTCCAAACCCAATGTATGGGGAATGGGAGAAGACTCTTTATGGTGGAACTAGACAAATCCCGGAGAAAGAGAAAGAAAAAAAATTGTGGGAACATTTGAACAAGAATAAATAAAAAGTATGTAATTCCTACTTTTATAACCACTTATATATTTAAAAAGTGATGTTACTCATAGTCGATAAACTATAAATAAATAAATTTATTAATATATAAACAACTATTATTTTTTTCAGCTTGACATTTGAAGAGCACAAAACAACTTTTTCGCATAGTCGTGTTAAAAATAAAAGGGGGAAGTTATGAAAAAAATTGGTTTGATTGTAATTCTTACAGTTTTGTTGATCCTGCCATTATACGCGCAAGTTGGAAAAATTGCCGGGCGGGTTACTATCGAGAACAGTGGACAACCACTTGCTAATGCTGCAATTATATTAGTTGGTGCAGAGCAAGGTGCCTACACAAAAGATAATGGTACTTTCACACTCACTGATGTTCCTGTTGGTTCTATTGAAGTTCAGTTTCGTTATATGGGATATGGAACTCAAACATTGGAAGTTGAAGTTATCGAAAATGAAACAGCAATTGTAAATGTTAAACTTGTTGTTGAGTCAATCGGTATTGAAGGAATTAAGATCGTATCTGATCGTGCAAAGGAACGTCAAACTCCTGTTGCTTTTACAGATATAGATAAAGAAGAGATGCAAGCTCAGCTTGGTTCTAGAGATATTCCATTAGCTTTAGTTACAACACCTAGTGTATATGCTACAGATCAAGGTGGCGGTGCTGGTGATGCTAGAGTTAATGTAAGAGGTTTTGACCAACGTAATGTTGCTATTATGATCAATGGTGTTCCTGTGAATGATATGGAAAATGGTTGGGTATACTGGTCTAACTGGGATGGAGTTGGTGATGCAACTTCCTCAATTCAGATGCAGAGAGGCCTTAGTGCTGTTAACCTTGCTACACCATCTATTGGTGGAACAATGAACATTATTACCGACCCAACTGCAATGAGAGCAGGTGTAGATTTTAAACAAGAATTCGGTAGTGGTGGATTTTTAAAATCAACTCTTTCAGCTGGTTCTGGGCTTATCAATAATAAATTTGCTGTTAGCGCAGTAGGTGTAAGAAAAACTGGTGATGGTATTGTTGATAAAGCTTGGACTGATGCATGGGCTTATTACTTAAGTACAGGTTGGAATATTAACGCCAATAATAAACTTGAATTCTACGTAGTTGGCGCTCCTCAAAGACATGGCCAAAATCTTTACAAACAAAATATCGCAGTTTATGATGCTGAATATGCAGAAGATCTTGATGATTATGATCCATTAGCATTAGATGAATTTGATGAAGGTGGACGTGAGTATAATCAAAACTGGGGCAATGTTAGTGCAGATTATGAAGGAAAACAATGGTGGAATGATGATGAACATGATCGTTTCGACGAAGAATTCATTAATGAAAGAGAGAACTTCTATCATAAACCACAAGTTAATTTAAACTGGTACACAAAACTTAATGAAGATTTCAATGTTTACTCTATTCTTTATTACTCAGGTGGTAAAGGTGGTGGAACAGGTACATATGGTAGTATCGAATGGGATTACTCTACACCTACTAGAACTGCTGATTGGGATGCAACAATAGCAGTTAATGATACTGCAAGTGCTGGTTCTGAAGGTATTCTTCGTAATAGTAGAAACAACCAGTGGACAATTGGTGCAATTTCTAAAGCATATTATACAATTAATGAGAATCTCCAAACTTCTTTCGGTATCGATTGGAGAACAGCGGAAATTGAACATTACAGAGAAGTTCGTGACCTCTTAGGTGGAGAATATTACTATTATGATGGTAACGATTTCGATACAGCTGCTGATTATGAAAAAGTTCTTGGAGATAAAATTGCTTATAACAACACAAACACTGTTGATTGGATGGGTGGATATCTTCAAGGTGAATATTCTAAAGATGCAATTACAGCATATATGATGGGTGGACTTTCATCAATTAAATATTCATTTGTAGATCATTTTGCTGATGATGGCGAAGGTAACGAAGCAGAAGCTGAGACAGAATGGATCAAAGGTTTCCAAGTAAAAGGTGGATCTAGTTTTATTCTTAATGAAAGCATTGATATGTATGGAAATGCTGGTTATGTTTCTAAAGTTCCAATATTTGATGATGTGATAGATGATGGAAATGCAACTGTTGCAGAAGATCCATCAAATGAAGAATTCTTATCATTCGAAGCTGGATTGAATTTCCATGGATTAGACGGACAGTTAGGTGTAAAATCTAACTTCTATTTCACTGGTTGGTCAAATAGAACTCTTTCTAGAGGTGTAACAAACGAAGATGGTACTGAAGGTCTTATCTTTATTAGTGGTATGGATTCACGTCATATGGGTATTGAAATAGAAAGTAGCTACAGACCTATTTATATGGTACAAGTAGATCTTGCTCTTTCTATGGCTAATTGGACATATTTAAATGATGTATCTGCAACTTATGATGATTACGGTTCAGCAGGAGAAATTGATACATTGAACATTTATGTTAAAGATCTGAAAGTTGGTAATGCTCCACAAACTCAAATCTCATTTGGAACTTCATTATTCCCACTCGAAGGTCTTAGAGCTCAGTTTGTAGTTCAGCATTATCGCGATCAGTATGCTGACTTTAATCCTTTTGATAGAACAGATGTAGATGATACAACTCAAAGTTGGAAGATTCCAGATTACACAAAATTGAACTTCCATTTAAATTATCAGCTTCCTGTTAATTTCAAAGGTATAAGTGTTGGTGTATTTGCTCATTTATTTAATGTACTTGATTCTGTATTTATTCAAGATGCAACAGATAACAGTCGATACAATGGTTTCGACGGTGATCATGATGCAGATGATGCTGAAGTTTACTTTGGCGCTCCTAGAACATTTAATGCAGGACTGAACATTACTTTCTAAATAGATATACACAATGTTACTTTAGGGGAAGCTTTCTGGCTTCCCCTTTTTTTATCTCAACATTATCTTTTATTTGACTAATTACTAAACAATTAAATTTATCCTCTGGAATGTATTATGCATATTAAAAAATGATATATTAATAAAAAAATGGAGATCGTTTGCTAGAAGCAAGCCGACTCTTAGGAGAAAAAATGTTAAAAAATTTATTTATTGTTGTATTACTTACTGCATCATTATTTCTCATGGCAGATACATATGACCTACGGAATGTAGGTGGTGAGAATTATGTGCCAGCCGTTAGAGACCAGGGACCATATGGTACTTGCTGGACATTTGGAGCTTATGCCTCTATGGAAGGGAATATGTTGATAAGTGGTGCCTGGACCGTTGCCGGAGAAACAGGAGAACCAAATTTAGCCGAAAGACATTTAAATTGGTGGAACGGATTTAATATGCATAACAATGATGATACCGATCCTCCAACAGGTGGTGGATTAGAAGTTCATATGGGTGGAGATTATAGAGTTACAACAGCGTATCTTACCCGTGGTGAGGGAGCAATACGCGAAACTGATGCTCCTTATACAAGCAATTCTACAGCACCAGATAGATGGTCATCAAGTTATCATTATTTTTACGCTAGAGATGTAGAATGGTACAAATTAGAAGACGATCTTTCTAATATTGATATAATTAAGCAAACAATTATAGATAATGGAGTATTGGGAACTTGTATCTCGTATAATAATTCATTCATTTCAAATTATAATCATTATCAACCACCTGCAAATTCTGATGATCCAAATCATGCAGTTTCTATAATTGGGTGGGATGATGATCATGCTACTCAAGCACCATTAGCAGGAGCTTGGTTAGCTAGGAACAGCTGGGGCCCGAATTGGGGAAACAGTGGCTATTTTTGGATATCGTATTACGATAAGCACTCATGCCGAAATATAGAAATGGGAGCCATTTCATTCCAAAATGTAGAGCCAATGGTTTATGATAATGTCTACTATCACGATTATCACGGATGGCGTGATACACTATCAATTGCAACAGAAGCATTCAATGCTTTTGAAACAACAAGTACACAAACAATAGAAGCAGTAAGCTTTTTTACTGCTGTAGATTACGTTGATTACATTGTAAGAATATATGATGATTTTGATGGAGATGTACTTTCTAATGAACTTGCTGTTGTTTCTGGTGATTATGATCATGCAGGATTTCATACTGTAAACCTTGATGCTGGTATTTCATTGAATGAAGGAGACGATTTTTATGTTTACTTAAATCTCTCAGATGGTGGACATCCTTATGATAGAACCTCAGATGTACCTGTATTACTAGGTGCTGTTTATCGAACAATAGTCGAGTCATCTTCCAATCCTGAAGAAAGCTATTATAAGAGTGGTGCAGATTGGTTAGATTTCTATGATTATAATGATCCATCAGGATTCCAAAATACTGGAAATTTTTGTATAAAAGCATTATCAATTGATGGTGCGAGTGGTACAAATCCACCACAGGGCTTAGGTTTTGAAATATTAGATTACAATAATATCGTACTTACTTGGAATGCTGGAAGTACAGGTGCTTTGAGTTATAATATTTATAAAGATGGTGATTTCTTGGCTGAAGTTTCTAATACGCCATATCCAACAACAACCTACTTTGATGCAGATCTTGATGATGGCGAATATTCATATTATGCTACAGCAGTTTATGATACGGGAGAATCTGATCCTTCCAATACTGTTTCAATTGATCTCGTACTCCCAGTTCCAACTGATTTTGAAGCAGTATCTTTAGGTACGAATATTTCACTAAGCTGGGAAGCCATAGATTCCTCTAGAGACTTCATTGATTACAATATCTATAAAAACAGCGAATTGCTAGATAGTACAACTCAACTATTTTACTTCGATCAGAATGTTCCAACAGGTACATATTCTTATTATGTGACAGCAAGTTATAGTGGGGGTTGGGAATCTGAACCAAGTACTATTGTAGAAATTGAACATACTGATGTTAATGGAATTCAAATTCCACTTGCTAATTTACTGAAAGGTAATTATCCAAATCCATTCAACCCTGAAACGACAGTCTATTTCTCAGTTGAAGCAACTTCTTCATTGGTAAATATTGAAGTTTATAATTTGAAGGGTCAAAAAATTAAAACTCTAGTCAGTGAACAATTATCTTCAGGAAGTCATTCCGCAGTTTGGAATGGAAAAGATGATTTAGGAAAATCAGTTGCATCAGCTGTATATCTGTACAAAATGAGAACTGGAAATTATACTTCTACTAAGAAAATGATCTTAATGAAGTAAATAAACTAGAAGAATATTAAGAATCTTTCAGGGTGCATATTTTATGCACCCTGAATGCTAATGTATATTGAAAAGTAGAGGAATTATGAAAATTGTATCATGGAATATTGCAAATTATGATGATCATCCAAAATGGATTACCAGAAAAAATTTAATAGCAGATGAAATAATTAAAGCAGATGCAGATATTCTTGCTTTGCAGGAAGTTAGATTTAATAAAGATCACCCAAGTACAAAAGCAACCTATATGAATTCTGCAGAACAAATTCTTTCACAACTACAAAGTAAGAATAAGTTTTTAGATGCAAAAATAATTACTCAACCCGCAATGCATTACCAAGCAAATGGTTTTTGGGAGGGACTTACGATAATCTCTAAAAATGATATCATGGAAACAGGCAGTATATTTCATTCTCATATTCATAACCAAAAAGATATGAACAAACGAGTTACACAATACTCTGCAATAGTTTCAAATAATTTAGTTTTCTTCCTTTTCAATACTCATTTCTCTTATGATGAGATGAATTTGAGATCTAATATTGGTGAGGTGATGAGCTATACAGATAGATTTGCAGGATATCCAATGATCTTGTTAGGAGATATGAATGCAACACCAAATAATGAAAATATTCACAAACTTACAATGCAGGGATTTATAGATATTTGGAACAAGCTGAATCCTAAGAATGATGGATTCTCATATCCAAGCAAAGAACCGATAAAAAGAATTGATTTCTGCTGGGCAAATGAAGCAATTGCAAATGAGATAAAAGAGATAAAATTAATTGGAAACAAACCCAACAAAGATGGGATTTATCCATCCGACCATCTGGGATTAGCTATTGAAATATAACAAAATTTATACAATATAAATATGAGCAAAATTAGAACAGACCTATTACTATTGGTTTCAGCACTTATTTGGGGATTTGCTTTTGTTGCTCAAAGAGCGGGAATGCAATATATTGGCCCGTTTACATACAATGCAATTCGCTTTGCAATGGGTGGATTATTTTTAATTCCATTTGTATATAAGAAAAAAGTATATAACAAAAGCACTGCAAAAGTAAATTTTAAGTATGGAATAATCCTCGGATTAATTTTGTTTATAGCATCTTCTTTTCAACAAATTGGAATAATCTACACAACTGCGGGTAATGCGGGATTTATAACTGGAATGTATGTTATTTTGGTTCCAATTCTCGGCATTTTTATTGGGAAGAAAACATTCAAATCAGCATGGATAGGTGCATTATTAGCAATTCTAGGTTTGTATTTTTTAAGTGCTTCAGAGAATATCTCTATGAATTTTGGGAACCTACTGGTTTTAGTTAGTTCATTATTTTGGGCTGCTCATGTTCTACTAATAGATAATTTTGCTAAAAAAGTAGAACCATTAATTATTGCATGCATCCAATTTTTAGTAACATCCGTTCTGTGTTTTATTGCAATGTTATTCACAGAAACATCAACTTTAGAAGCAATTTATTCTGCGGTAATTCCACTAGTTTATGGAGGTCTCATTTCGGTAGGAATTGGATTTACACTGCAGATCATTGCACAGAAAAAAGCACATCCCACTCATGCTGCTATTATATTAAGTTTAGAAGCAGTTTTTGCTGTAGTGGGAGGAATTTTAATTTTAAAAGAAGCATTAAGTTTTAATACTTTTGTTGGATGTTTATTAATGTTAACTGGAATGATGATCTCACAACTATGGAAAAATAAAAATAGATCTGCAGAATTATTAGAGAATTAATTTTTTGGAAGGTGTAAATATATGCTTTTAGCTTTTAATACAATAATCACAGAAAAATACAAGATAGGCTTTGATGAGAAAACTCTTCCATTAATTATGAACGGACATCCTCATAAAATAGTACATTTGAATGATGAAAAATTAGATGATTTCATGAAAAATAATAATACGTTCTCAAAATACTCACATCTATTAGTTACCGGCTCATCACTTTCAGCATCGCAAGGTAGCGAATTTGATGAGATCATAATAAAAGTGATAAATTACTTTATAAAAATGAAAAAGCCAATTTTGGGAATTTGCCACGGACATCAAATGATCGCCAGAGCAATAGCAGGAAATGATGCTTGCAGAAAAATTAAGACTCCTGAATTCGGTTGGAAGAAAATGCAGATCAAAGAGAATCCGCTTTTCAAAGGGATATCAAATCCGGTATTTTTGGAATCACATTACGATGAAGTTTGTAATTAAAATGATGATTTTGAAATAATTGCAACAAATCAAGATTGCGCTGTGCAAGCATTTCAATATAATAATTTACCAGTTTGGGGAGTTCAATTTCATCCTGAAATGCAATTTGAAAATGGAAGTGAAATGGTGGGGAATCATCTACAGGAGTTTCCTGATGATAAACAATATTACAAAAATGAATTAGATAATAAAGAACAAATCGAGCAGAATTTTAAGATATTTAGTAATTTTATAAATTCTTAATCTCCTGTTCTGAAATTCCAAATTCTACTTTCGCTATTGGTTTCCTCCAAAAATAAATTCTTGAAAATCAAATACATGATTATAACCAACTTTTCGATGGATGCTGTTTGAAGTGGGATCTACTTAGCTACAGAAGTTTTGTCATTCCAAGCTATGATGCTGGCAGGTAAGATGTGAGCAATATATAACAGACATGCCGCTGCAACAACGTCAATTATTGCTAGTCCCAATAGATTAATAATGTATATCATCGCGATGCACAAAATTGTGAAAATTGAATATGAATATGTGGTTGCCTTATAAACGAGTTGCATTTCTCTTTCGTCTAATTTACTAAATGATGTGTGCGTAAGTTTCCACAAATTTGATATTCCAAAAGCAGTTTTGAAACTTATAATTAGACCAATTAACGGAATGATCTCAGCCAGTAGATACATTTTTGGAAATCCTAAATATTTTACTCCGTAAAAGATAATTAGGATGATTACAATACAAAAATAATTTAAAAAGACAGCAATTTTACGACTCATTTTTACCTCCTATTGCTTAACATATTTAGCTCTTCACTTAGCGGTCTTAACGGTTTTGTAGAAAAAATCATTTCAATTGGAAGACTGAAGCACTCACTGATGCGGAAAGCTAGATCGAGACTGGGGTTGTACTCTTCCCGTTCCAAATAACCTACAGTTTGGAAGTTCACTCCAATTTTACCTGCTAAATCCTTTCTGGAGATGTTGCGTTCTTTACGTAGTACAGCGATTCTGTTGAATATTTTTCTTGATTCCATACATTCTCCTTTTCTCTCGGAGACAAAAAGTAAAATGGATGTATAAAATGCCAATCCTTTTATTTTATATTTACAACATTATGTTAATTTAGCAATACTTTTTAGTGTGAATTTTAGGAATTTTGCCAATTTTATATAATAGAGTACAATAAATTATATTAATATTAGATAATTAATATTAATGTTAATTGGAAGCGTCTGATCATAAAAATCTTGCCCGAAATATTAAATATGGAATAAATGATTTTATTGTTACATGAGGAGAAATAAAAAATGCATAATTACGTAAAGCCATTAGTAAAATCATTTAAAGCAAATGCTAATCCTGCTAATGCCGAACCAATGGCAAAATATATGAAGAATCTTTTTCCATATTTAGGAATTAAAACACCACTACGGAAAGAACTTTACAGAGTTTTTGTAAAAGAAAATGGCTTACCAGAAATAACAGAATTAAAACAAATTGTATTGGATCTGTGGGATTTGCCGGAACGAGAATATCAATATGTGGCAATTGAATTAATACGGAAATTCAGTAAAAAATGGAATGAAGATTTTATTGATCTTTTCGAAACATTAATTATCACTAAATCGTGGTGGGATAGTGTGGATGGATTAGCTAGTTGGATGGTAGGAGAGCATTTTAGAAGGTTTCCTCATTTACGCGATCAATACATTGATAGATGGATGAAAAGCGGGAATATGTGGCTACAACGAACTTGTTTATTATTCCAGTTAGGTTACAAAGATAAAACAGATGAAATGCTGATGGGAAGAGTCATTATGTCTCTTAATGGAAGTAAAGAATTTTTCATAAATAAAGCAATTGGTTGGATCTTGCGTGAATATTCTAAAACAGATCCTGAAGCAGTAATAAATTTTGTAAATAATAATGAGCTAGCAAATCTTAGTAAAAGAGAAGCACTTAAATGGTTGAATAATCAAGGGAAATAGGTTAAGAATGAAAAATTTATTAATATTGTTAATGTTGATTATAATAACTTCCTGCTCCGTTAATAAACAACTCGATCATGCAAAACCTTTATGGTTCAATGCACAGGTAGATGGTTTTATTGTAAGTTGCGCTGAAGCAGAAAATCCTGATGAATATCTAGCAAGATTAGCTGCAAAAAACATTGCATTCCAAACATATTCAATTACTATAAACAAGTACCTCAATTCATACGTTGCAGAAAATTGCATAACTCCGGGTGATGAGACAATCCAGGCAGAACTCGATAAAGTATTTAATCATTTCACGAACTACCTTATGAATGTTGCAGATGTTCAAATGGAAATGGGTGAGGTGTTTGTAACCCCTATTAGAGGGAAAGGTAAAAGATGTTATGTTCAGTTAAAAATTGAGCAGAAATATTTACATGAAGAATTTGTAGAATTCTTGAAAACAAGTGATCTCTATATGAATCTTAAATTAAAAGCTGTGCTAAAAGAATGTTTTAAGGATATACAAAAAGGGTAATTTAACTCTTTTTGAAAATGCATTCTCAATTAATAATTGACAATAAAATTTGCATTTAGGTATTTGTTCACCTAAATACGTTTAGGGTCATAAACGTTATAATCGGGAGGTTTATTTAATGAAGATCGAAATACCATCAATCATTAAAAAACAGATCATTGCATTAACAGGATTTCTGTTAAGCGGATTTGTTGCAGCACATTTGCTGGGAAATATAATGATATTTTTTGGACCAGAGGCATACAATAGTTATGCTAAAAAACTTATGAGCTTGGGTCCGATACTATATTTAATGGAAGCAGGGCTTGTTGTAATTTTCTTAATACATATGGGCTTCACATTAGCTTTAATAATTGAGAACAAAAAAGCTCGTCCAATAGCTTACAAAAAATCACCAAGTACAAAAAAGCGATCGATCGCGTCACGAATAATGCCCTATACCGGCACACTGATCTTTGCATTTGTTGTTCTGCATTTACTCGATTTCAAATACAATAATCATTACGGTATGGTAGCAGGGAAATTGCAAGAAGGCCTGTATGCAAGAGTTTATGAATCATTCACAGATCCTCTGCATTCCTTTTTGTATATAATTGCAATTTGTGCAGTCTCATTTCATCTTGCTCATGCTATACAAAGTATGTTCCAAACATTCGGCCTAAGTAGTACGAAATCTCATCCGTATCTTGTAAAATTAAGTGTTACAATTGGTGTTCTGATAGCTCTCATTTTTGGCTCACTTCCAATTTTTGTTATGGCAAAAGAGAAAGCTGCCCAGAAACCCAAAGTCAGTTTTTATGATACTTCAAAGGAGGTTATGCATAATGAAACTTAATTCTAATGTACCCAAAGGTAAACTTAAAGATAAATGGACGCAATATAAATTTGATATGAAACTTGTGAATCCAGCCAATAAAAGAAAATTTAATATTATCGTTGTTGGAACGGGACTCGCCGGAGCATCTGCTGCTGCATCATATTCTGAACTTGGTTATAACGTGAAAGTATTTTGTATACAAGACAGCCCAAGACGCGCCCACAGTATTGCAGCTCAAGGTGGCATCAATGCAGCCAAAAATTACCCAAACGATGGTGATAGTATTTATAGATTATTTTACGATACTATAAAAGGTGGAGATTATCGATCCAGAGAAGCAAATGTATATCGTTTGGCGGAAGTCAGTAATAATATTGTCGATCAATGTGTAGCTCAGGGAGTTCCATTTGCTCGCGATTATGGTGGCTCTCTTTCCACAAGATCTTTCGGTGGAGCGTTGGTTTCCAGAACATTTTATGCTCGTGGTCAAACAGGACAGCAACTTCTACTGGGAGCATACGGTGCATTGATGAAAGAAGCGTCAGGACCGAATTTGCAAATTTTCCCAAGACGAGAAATGATGGAATTGGTAGTCCACGAAGGGAAAGCGCGTGGAATAGTTGTACGTAATTTAATAAATGGTGAGTTGGAATCCTATGCTGCGGATATGGTCGTATTGGCTACAGGTGGATATGGGAATGTATATTTTCTTTCCACAAATGCGATGTCTTCAAATACCTCAGCAGTGTGGTCAGCCCATAAAAAAGGTGCTTTTTTTGCCAATCCATGTTTCGTTCAAATTCATCCTACGTGTATGCCGGTTCATGGTGATTATCAATCTAAACTTACACTTATGAGCGAAAGCCTGCGTAATGACGGACGTGTGTGGGTTCCCAAAAAGAAAGGTGATAAACGTCATCCCAACGATATCCCAGAAAACGAACGAGATTATTATTTAGAAAACAAATATCCAACCTTTGGAAATCTGGTTCCCAGAGATGTGGCTTCCAGAAATGCAAATGAGCAATGCGAACTCGGAAAAGGTGTCGGAAATACTGGTCTTGCTGTTTATCTCGATTTCAAAGAAGCTACAAAGAGAATTGGTTTAGAAGCAATTAAAGCAAAATATGGGAATCTATTTGATATGTATAAACAGATCACAGGAAAAGATCCGTATACTGAGCCAATGATGATCTTTCCTGCTATTCATTATACAATGGGTGGACTGTGGGTAGATTATAATTTGATGAGTAATCTTCCGGGACTATTTGTTCTCGGAGAAGCCAATTTTTCTGATCACGGTGCAAATCGTTTGGGAGCCAGTGCATTGATGCAGGGTCTTGCAGACGGTTATTTTGTGGCACCTTATACAGCAGGTAATTACCTTGCTCAAGCAGATAACAACGAACTTACAACCGATCACGAAGTGTTCCAAAAAGCAGAAAAAGCGGCAAAGGAGAAGATAGAAAAACTTTTATCGATAAAAGGAAAACGAACTGTAGATGATTTTCATAAAGAATTGGGAAAATTACTTTGGGATAATTGTGGAATTGTCAGAAAAGATGAAGATTTGAAAAAAGCACTTAAAGAAATTCCAAAAATCCGCGAAGAATTCTGGAAAAATGTAATAATTCCCGGAACTGCAGACAGTTTTAACCAAACTTTAGAGCGTGCCATTCGAGTTGCAGATTTTCTGGAAATGGCAGAACTTATGATACATGATGCAGCAGATAGAAGAGAATCTTGCGGATGCCATTTGAGAGAAGAAAGTCAAACCAACGAAGGTGAAGCACTGCGAAAAGACAAAAAATACAGTTATGTTTCTGCTTGGGAGTTCAAAGGAGTAGGAAAGGAACCAAAACTTCATAAAGAAGAACTTACTTTTGAAGATGTCGAACTTACTCAAAGGAGCTACAAATAATGAAAACTATAAATATTACTGTAAAAGTATGGCGCCAGGAAAATGCCGTTGCTTTGGGTCATTTTGAAGATTATAAATTAACTGAAATTGATACTGATATGTCGTTTTTAGAGATGCTGGACGTTATGAATGAAGGGCTTACACTTTCGGGGGAAGAACCTTTGGCTTTTGATAGTGATTGCCGTGAAGGAATATGCGGGATGTGTGGAGCTGTAGTAAATGGTGAACCGCACGGTCCAGTACAAGCAGTAACAATTTGCCAGCTTCATATGAGAAGTTTTACTAATGATCAAACACTAATTATCGAACCTTGGCGTTCAAAAGCATTTCCCGTTATAAAAGATATCGTTGTAGATCGTTCTGCTTTTGACAGAATTATCAGTGCAGGTGGTTATATTTCAGTTAGAACTGGTGCTACAACTGATGCAAATGCAAATCTCATTACTAATAACACGGCAGAAGAAGCCATGGATGCTGCTCAATGTATTGGTTGTGGAGCTTGCGTAGCAGCCTGCCCGAATGCTTCTGCAATGCTTTTTGTAGGTGCTAAAATTAGCCACTTATCTCTGCTTCCGCAAGGGAAAATGGAATGTGTGCAGCGTGTAAGGAAAATGGTAACTCAGATGGATAAAGAAGGATTCGGCTCCTGCTCAAATGAATATGAATGCTCAGTTTCTTGCCCGAAAGAGATAAATATTTCGCATATTGCCAGAATGAACAGAAAGATGATAAAAGCTACATTAAAATCTGTAGTAGGATAATAATAATGGCTCAGATAAATTCTGATCCTTTTTTATTAATCTTCTGTTAACCAAAAAAAACAGCAAAATAGCATTAATGTCCATAACCTTTTTAATAAATATTTAATTTAAATAATCTAATAACAATAATTCTTTTAATAATGTATTAGTTTTTTTGTGTTGACAACAAGAATGTAAAAGTCGTTTTTCAATTTTAGTTATAAAAAATTTGGAGGAAAATATGAAAAAAGGATTAATACTTATTACTTTATTAATGGTATGCACAAGCATATTTGCGAATGAATTTAAGCTCATCGAATTTCGAAAACTTGCAGCTGATTTCCATGCTGAGAGGAATTCAGTTGAAGATATGGATAGGGAATATTGTACTGCATTACGTGTAGAATCTGAAATTCCATCTTCACTTGGTCTAAAACAGAAAATTTATAAAAAAGAGAATGTAGAATCTGGAGTTTATTACTTCTTTATTACACACAAAGAAAAACAAGTTACTTTTACAGCTCCCAATTTTCAACCTCTAACTGTTGATGTTCCAAAAAATGGTTTAAAAAAAGGTGTTGTTTATTATGTGAAACTTGAATCAATTTTAGATGTAAATGTAACCTTGAATGTCACTCCAAAACCAGATAGGATCATCTTGAATGATAAGATCATTAAAAGCAGTAAATTCAAACAACCTTCCGGAAAGTATCATATTCAAATTGAAAAAAAAGGATATGAAACAATTGATGAGCAGATTACAATAAATAATGAAAACAGCTATTTTAATTATACATTAGGGAAAAAATCTGCTGTTAATAAGGAAGTTTCTGCAGATCCTACAGGCTTAATACTTGAGAGATTTGGAGTTGTGTACGAAATTACTTCTTGCGAAATGTATGAAGATCAAGTTGTACTAAACTTGAACATTACAAATAAAAAGGATGATCAGAATTTAAAATTATTAGTTTGGGACAGAAATCTCAGATGTAGAATAATTGATGATTTGGGTAATGAATACATTCCCCAAAAGTTGAATTTTGCTAATAAATCTAAAAATGGTGATATTGGTGTAAATCTAGTTTCAGGGATCTCTACAAAAGCAAGTCTGATTTTTAAGAATGTTAATAAAGGAATTGGATCAATTTCAAAATTTGATCTGGGGGTATGGACGAAGGAATCAGATAGTTTTAGAGTTACTTTTAGAGATATTCCAATTACGAAGAAATAGTATCTCAGATAAAATTATTAAAGGGTGTTTAAATAAAGCACTCTTTTTTTTATTTCTTATAATCTGTATCTTTCTTTCATGGATTTTGTGCGAAAAACCAAAACTGTAGCAAAATTCAGAAGTGCAACAATTCCCAAAATTATTGCTAACCTAAACCAATCTTCACCTTTTGCAATTCGGATCTGTACATAATAATTTATTGTTCTGATCCACTCAATACCATATATAATTAAGAGCAATTGGATTGCTCTTGCTGAGATTTTATTTTTCCAAATTAATATAAATGGAATAAGTAAACTTAATATTTGCAAGATGAACATATTTGCCCTGCCAAGATGTGCAGCCATGACCAATGAACATAAAATGATTGGTAATATTTTAATGAAATTTTTCATTATTCTACTTCCTTCTTCTTATAAACAAAACTCGGTAGAGTTATGCTTTCTTCAATGCCGGCAATTACATTTTTTCTGCCGACTCTGGAGTATAATCCGCTGAGTTTGCTATTATAAACGAATAACCCCAGTGTGGTTTTGTATTCAGAGAATTCAAATTTATCTGCAATCACTTCTGGTAGCATTTTCTTAGTGAAATTACAAAATTCCTGCAATAAGAATCCACCCTTTTCTATTGCATCATTTAGCTCATTTTCCCAATTTCCATCATTGCGGTCCAAACCGCAAACTACACCTTTGCCAGCATAATAATCTTTGGGTTTAATCAGATATTTGTCTTTGTTCTCGATTGCTGTAGGTAAAGTCTTCTTATCCAAAGTATATGTTTTTGGAATGTGTTTTATTATAAAATCTCTCTCATCTGTATTCAAAAATTTGGTTTTATCTTCACTGCTTAGTATCTCGAAAAAGATTTTGTTATGCATTATTTGAGAGCGAAAAGGACCGACAACGCATACCGCTTTTTCTTTGTATGCCTGTAAAAAATCGGAGACTTCATCAATTCGCAACTCAACTTCTTTATTCACTGCTCTTCTGTAGATCAAGTCTATCCGTATATCATCAACACAGAGTTTTCCGTCTTGATATTTCATATCTCGAGGATCACAGATAACAGTTTTATATCCCTGCTTTTCAAATACTTCTTTAAAAGTATCGAATTCTTCATTTGAGCCCAAACCCATAAAATCAGAAATTGCGATATTTGGTTTTTCCGTTCCCCCGAATTCTTTGTAAATATTCAAAAGCTGCTTCAGCCAAGATAGAAATAACTCGTGATATGAAATTTTGTAATCCTTTCGCAGTTCTTTTATTATTTCAGATTCGGTAAATATTTGTTCCAATGTGTTTGTTTCGTTCATTGCCGATGTACCGTCTCCATTCAACTCACAAAATTTATAATCGTCATTATAAAATAAGTCAAATCTGGCAATGGGAACAGGGTTTTTGTATCCGGGATCTATCAGAATAAGTTCTTCCATAATTTTAGAATATCCGAAAAGTTCTCTGAAAACGGGATTCTTGAGATACTCTTCTGTACATTTTTCGATTATCGAAATCATCATTTTGGTGATATATTCAAAACGCGAAAAATCACCTTGATGAAAGAACATCGGTTGATACAGAAAATCTATTATTTCACCTTTATATTTGGCATTTGAGTTATTTAGTTTTGTAGTAATTTTCACCAGATCATTCAAGCATTTTTCTTCGTTATTTTTTATGAAGCTTTGGTATGATCTAAAAATATCTTTGCTCAACAAATCCTCCAACTCACTGAAATTGCCGTGGAATTCTTCCACTCTCGGCAATAGCTATATTCAATTCGAAATGTTTAACATCTTGTTCACCGATAAAATTCATGATCTCTCGGAAGTATTCTATTACGGTTCTATTACCGAATTTTGCATTAATTCCCAAATTTATTGTTTCTCTTTTCGCTACATTGATATCTTCCATTGTAATTTCATTTAATAGCTCTGCAGTTTGCTCGAACACAGGGCTATTATAAAAAACAAAATTAATGAATTTCAAAAATGCAATATTTATAGGATAAGGAAGGGAGTCAGTCATCCTGAGCTCGATGTAATTTCTGGCACGTACATCAGGAAAGCACATCGAAAAAATGTGATTCATTTGTTGTTCTGTATTCTTGAAGGGATCAAAGATTTCCTTGAACGGTTTTACATATTTTACAGCTTCTCCATTCTGCATAATAAAAATAGGAATCAAATTTAAAAGGTATTCTGCATACTTTTCGTAACCGAAATCTTCATGAAAGATTTGAGGAATAATACCGCAGCGATCGTCATCGCAGTTGTTCCAAATCTTGGTTCTTAAACAATAATCATTATAAGGACTTCCCTCAAATACAGGTGAATTGTCATATATTGCAGTCAAAATGGGAGTAAGCCTGGATGCAAGCAGCATCTTTTTTGCAAAATCCTGCTCAGAAGAAAAATCTATTGCAACCTGAACAGAAGCTGTTCCCTTCATCATATTTAGCGCCATTGATCCCTGATTATTCAAATATTCTGACATAAAATCATAGCGTTTTTTGGGAATAAATTTGATCTCATTGATCTTTGAAACAGGATGATAGCCAGAAGAATGAAGTTTCTGTCCTCTGTGCTTCAGAATTGGTTCTATGATCTGCATAAATTGCAAACAATTTTGTTCTAAATCCTCGACACTTTTTTGGGGATTTAAACTGATCTCAAATTGTGCACCAGGTTCCAAAGTTATTGCCAAAAAAGAGTTTGTCACACCTACAATGTTTGTGTCGTCATTAGTTGGTTGAAAACCTTTGGAAACCAAGGCTTCCAGAAGTGATTTTATTCCATCTTTTCCATAATAAGATATGCTTCTTTCTGATGCAGAATCAACTACAAAATATTCCAATTCTGCACCGATTATAAAATTATTCGGAGCTTTCTCGCTAATATGCAAAAAATCTGTTATTACTTTCTTTTGAGCTTCATAATTCATGATCATATTATTTCCTATTAATCTCTATATACCTTATTCATCTATTGGTACAGCAAATCCCAATTTCCTTCAAAGATCTTCCATTTATCTTTGTCTTTATCATAATAGAAAGTGATAAGACGATTTTTCAGTTCGGGATTTTCATCCAGAAACTTAATATATTCCTCAGAATCTTTATAATTAGAAACAGGATTAACTGGTTTCTTATTTCCGATCCAAATAAATTTTTGATCTTCGATCTTTTCTCTGGTTTTTGTGGCAAGTCTTTGCGGAGGTTCCAGATCATGATTTCCCAGCAGAACGATCCAATCAGAATCTTTATCTGTAAACGATGAAAGGAAATCTTGATACTTTTTATCAGCGTTTTTCCAGTTACGTTTAAAGTCTTTAAAAACAAGTGTTTGTTCAATTCTTTCCTGCTCATTCAGATCTAATGCAATTAGTTTTGTCTTAGTAATTTGTCCACTTTCTCGAATGCAGAATTGAACCTGATATTCACCTTTATCAAGTTTACCTGTAAGTTTACTGAGTTCTTTATTATAATCTAACTGACGGTCATTAGAATAAAATCTGCCCTCTTGAAATAGCGTTACTGAAATATTATCAGGATTCATTGTTACGGGATCTCCAGCATTATCAACTAATGTGAGATCAATAGGGATGAGTTTACCGTGCTCCTCATCCTGAGGTTTCACAAAATCATTTTTTTCAACATTATAATTTTGCCAAACGCTGTCTGCTTTCACCATTATCACAGAGGGGATTCTTGTGTACTGAACAGGAATCAAATTAGCTTGTAGAGCATAACAACTAAGAGTTTTAAAATGAAAATCATGCAGATATTCAGCCCTTAGCATTTTATCTAAAGACAAAATTCCATTCACAGCTTTATCTTTATCTATCTCGTGTTTGGAATGGATAAATTCAATAATTTTACGAATTTTTTCTTTGGGTTCCTCAATGTTTTCAAAAATGAAATCTTTTGGTATGGAAGCCTGCGGCAGCATTTCATAAAAGATACTTGGAGACATTAATATTGGAAAATCCCCATCAGTTATTTCAGCTTCTTTCAAACGAAGGAAAGTATTAAAAATGTTCTGGAATTGTATTGTATTTGCTTCCCATAAGAATTTCACATCTATTTGCAGAAGTTTACTCCAGAAATCAGATGGGATATTTTCATTCTCTCCAATAAAACCTAATAGTGATCGTTTATTATTTCTGCATTTTTTAAACACTTCTACAAAAACCGAATCCTGCGGAGCAAAATCTGGAATTGGTTCTTCATCAAGTTGTTTGATAAGAGCATTATATTGTTGTTCAG
>Ga0233442_1000688_pt1 | contig 30800 bp, 30 predicted proteins | sample SI_123_September_3_FD_182789 | JGI IMG/M metagenome (GOLD analysis project Ga0233442, IMG submission 182789) | Seawater microbial communities from Saanich Inlet, British Columbia, Canada - SI_123_September2016_150_MG | ecosystem: Environmental > Aquatic > Marine > Inlet | place: Canada: British... | reverse complement strand
AAAGGCATATATGTGGACTTGGCACGAGAAAGAAACCAACAACAAGTCTGAGCAACCTGGAGTGTCTCATCTACTTTGGGAAATGGGATTAGATAATGATGATTCTTGGAAAGGTAATAAGACACAAGCATCTAATGCCAGAGAACAATATGAATTATATGATTGGTGGACAAACCAAAGACCATATAGACAAGACGATGCTATGGAAGAATGGGAAGCGTATCATAAAGTAAAGAAAGAGATTTATGGTGATGATGCTGATAACTTCTTTAGAGATGACTTGGATACTCCCGAACTTAAAAGGTTACAGAAGAAGTGGTTGAACAAATCAACTAAAATTGAAAAGCATAACTTAAAGGAAGATGAGAAGATGCTTATTAGACTTGTTAAAATTAGGAGTTCGTTATGGACTTAAGTGATATAAAAAAATATGTTGAATAAAGGGTTTACTTTTGATACAAAGTATGTTATAATAGAATTATGAATTTACATATAATCTCAGACACACATACCAGACATAGAGAACTAAACTTGCCAGGTGGAGATGTACTTATACACGCCGGGGATTTTATGAGTTCTGGTTATGGGTTGGATGATGCTGTTGATTTTCTTAATTGGTTCGAAGTCCAAGATTACACTCATAAGATTTTCATTGCGGGTAACCACGACAGAATTTTCGAAGACAATCCAGAAGGAATGAAACTTGTGTTAGACGCATACCCAACAATAACTTATTTACAAGATGAAGGTTGTACTATTGATGGTATTAACTTTTATGGGTCTCCTTGGACACCAGCATTTTGTGGTTGGGCATTTCAATTACATAATGATTACGAAGATACAGAAATTTGGAGAAAGATTCCAAAAGATACTGATGTGTTAATCACCCACGGACCTGCCTATGGTTTTCTTGACCAATTTCTAATGCCAACTGGTAATTTAAGTGCTAGACTTGGTTCTAAGGGATTGCACAATTGGATTGATGCCAATAACCCGAAGGTACATATCTGTGGGCATATTCATACACCGCCTGAGCAAATCTTAGATGGTTACGGTGAGATTACAACACATATCAATGCTGCATGTTTAAATGAGAGTTACGAATTTAAAAACAATAAAGGATATATAGAATGGGAGCTTTAAAACAACACTTTGAAGAATTAGAAACAAAACATAAGTTGCAAGTTGATGAACTCGAAATGAGAATTATTGACCTTGAAACTGAACTATCAATGATTAGGGAACGATACGATTCGTTGTGTGGTAAGGTAAGAAAGAATGCTAATGAAGATAGGAATACGGTATAGAAGGTAAGAAAGGTCCATGGAATTAGAAGCCATTGTTGATTATTGTCGAGATCATTTATATATAAGACATGATCTTGATATAATTATAACTGAATGCTGTCTTAAACATGATGGTGCATTAGGTTGGTGTTATGATATACATGAAGGTGAGATTGATATTGAACTGGATATGAACCAATCAATTGAAAGTAAAGCACTTACTCTATGCCATGAGATGGTACATGCTTGGCAGTTTTCTCAAGATAGAGAATCATGTGAAGATGAAGCAAAAAAATTAGAGGAGGTATTATATAATGGCTATTTACACACGGCCAATAGGTGATGGAACTCAATTCGTTATGGATTGGAATGAATACATCGAACACGGATTCACAGAAGAGTTATCTACAATTGAAGTGATGCCGAAAAGACATGAATTAGAATATATGCACATAATGCGAAAGGAGATGGAAGATGAACAATCAGAAATTAATAAGTGAATACTACCGCGAAGATAAAGCAGTAGCAAAGATTTATAGAGTTATTACTGAGATGGATGGAGATCATTCATACTATTCAATTACCTATAAAGATAAAGATGGGGTTAGATTAGGAACAGAAGACTTTCCATTTAAGTCATTACAATATGTTGAAGACGCGGCTGAAAACTGGACGTTAGGGATTAAGGTGTTATATGGATGATTTTGATTTTGGTTTTACCCTTATCGATGAGAAAGATTTAGACTCAGTCCAGCAATTAAGTAAGGTGGTAGAGCAAAGCTCTAGTAATTATGATTCAGCCCAAGAGAAATTGGATGAGTTGTATAACGCTATTACACCTTTATTGAATAACCTTAAAGCAAATCCTGAGAAAGAGTACATCAAGTGGCCTGATCGGGTAGAAAAGGTGGAGGCATTCGAAACATTCATTCAAAATATTTATGCAAAATAAGTGCAAAATACCTGTACTTTTACTGCAAACTATGGTATAATAGATATATAAGCAATAAAAAAAGGAGTTACAAATGACTACAGTAGGAATGAGCAGAAGAGAAAAATTACAATATGAAGCAAGAATTAGAAGACTGACAGGTACATCTAAGCTACCTATCTCTATGGCCGCACATACATTGATCGAAGACGAAGATTTAATTAATAAGTTAGCTAAAAATTCCAAATCATCACGGGCTATTGCAGACAAACATCTTGATCGCTACATGAAAAAGGTTGATAGTATTAAAGCAGCTAAATGGGGTGATGGTGGAGCTTATTCACCTGAGGTTATGCATGGCACTGATGAAGAAAATCAAGCTGACTGGTCAAATTCTGGTTTAGTAGATGTTGCAAACGATACTATTAAAGGTGAATACTATGGGTAAAAAGACTGTAAGAGCAAGAGCTAAATCAGGCCTTGCAGGCGCGCCACTTGATGGAACCTTTTATCAGTTTAAACAATACATGCATATTGAAATTGATGCTAAGGGTTATGTTGATATCGTTAAGAATTACATCAAGAAGGAGTTCTCGAAGTCTGACGCACTGGCTATTAATGCTAATCCCAAATACGAATTCACCGGTTCACATATAGCTTCTATTATATACTGGAATGAATTAGACAACACCTTGCCAGAGCAATATGCACATGGTAAAGAATGGGTTATTAATAAGCTACAATCATTAATTGAACCTGGTAAAAAATTACTAAAGCTTGCTGAAAAGGAAGCTAAGATTAAAGAGACTAAATTTGTTATTACCCCTCAAATGAGGATGAAACAAAAGGTTCTTGATACCGTAATGGAAGATCTCTATCTGCTTGAAGATAATTGGGTTAAAGGTGGTAAACCTTTAAAGATTAACTTATACAAACAAATGCAGGTTCATGACATTAAACGATTTGAAGAGATTGAAAGCTGGATTAACGAATACCTTGTTGACTATACACTGTTCTTAGAAAAGGATGAGTATATACTTGAATCGTATGCACATTTAACACGAAAGGATGTACAAGATCGTGTTAAGATTCTTAATCAATTCTCTGAAGATCTTGAGTCGTTTAGAGCATCTAAGAAAGCTGTTCGAAAGATAACTACTAAGAAAATTAAAGGTGCCGATAAACAAGTTGCTAGGCTTAAATATCAAAAACAAAATGCTGAATTTAAGCTAACAAGTATTAACCCATTACGAGTGCCAACATCAATGCATATCTATTTGTTTAATACAAAGAATAAGCAGTTAACTATTTTGAACTCATTAAGTCCTGATGGTATGACAGTGTCTGGTTCTTCAGTTAAAGGCTTTGATCCTGAGACATCACTTAAGATTACATTACGCAAACCGAATGAGGTAATACCTATTGTTCTTAAAAAGAGCACTACACAAATTGGTAAAATGGTAGAAGGTCTTACAACTAAGTCTTCTAAAGCTAACGGAAGGATTAATGAAAACATGGTAATATTACAATGCAAGTAGAAGATATAAACAAGAAAAGCTTTAGTAGAATGGTAGAAACATTTGTTCGCACCCGTAAAGGTGCTACATATATAGATGCTATTGTTCAATTATGTGAAGACAACGACTTGGATGTGCGAGATGCTAAGAAGTTGGTCACCCCCCAATTGATTGAACATATCGAAGCAGAAGCTAGAGACTTAAACATGCTGCAAGGCGGGAAAAAAGAATACACTTTATTTTAAAATAAGCCTGTACTTTTACCACGTTTTGTGTTATAATATAACTATACAAACAATTATATGATGGATGGATTTGAAACTTTTACTATTGCCCACGCTATTAACATGCACTTTAATACTAAGTATGATGCATTTAAATATAGATTTAAGACAAGAGTAAATCAAAAGACTTATTGGGGAAGACCTGATAAATATCAATTGACAAAGATTGGTAAACGATTTAAAACAAAAGAAGAAGTAATGGGTTACTTTGCAGCTCATCAAGTTGCAGGTAATAAGTGGAGCGGTGATATGGTACGTGATGAAGCTACATACACCGATTACTTAAAACGAATTGAGAGTCTTTCTTATAATTTTAAGAATGAACTTGAAGAACTTTCTGAGTATAGTTTAGACGGATTGATAGGAATGTATAAAGATAACTATCCAATCATTATAAATAAATACTTAGAAGAAACAGTGTCGCTAGAGACAGTGTGTATCCTTAATGCATTAACAGGTTTTATTGAAGATGCAAACGGGAAGATTACGGAAACAATACTGTGGCCGGACGTCTACAACAAGGTAGTTAAGTATCAACCATTTTTAAACTTTAATAAAGATAAGTTTATGAAGATTGTGCTTAATACTTTTACATCATGATACAAATAATATACAAATAATACAAATAATATACAGGAGTAATATATGAGTTTTAACGACTTAAAACAAAAAGCAATGAATATGGATTCATTAGTAAGTGCCGCTGAAAAAGCAGGCGGTAAAAAGAAATCATACGGTGATGATCGTATGTGGAAGCCAACCGTGGATAAAGCAGGTAATGGTTATGCCGTTATCCGTTTCCTTCCAGCGGTTGAAGGTGATGATCTACCTTGGGCTAAATACTGGGATCACTTCTTTCAAGGTCCTACTGGTCAATGGTATGTAGAGAAGAGTTTAACTACTATTGGTAAGGATGATCCTGTATCAGAAATGAATTCTAAGTTATGGAATACTGGTATTGAATCGGATAAAGAAGTTGCCCGTAAGCGTAAGCGTAGACTTCATTACGTATCTAATATCATGGTGGTATCTGATCCTGAGAATCCAGCAAACAATGGTAAAACATTCTTATACGAGTATGGTGCTAAGATCTTTGAGAAGTTGATGGACGCTATGCAACCTAAGTTTGCTGATGAAACCGCGGTTAACCCATTTGATATGTGGAAAGGTGCTAACTTTAAAATCAAGATTGCACAGGTAGCTGGGTTTAGAAACTATGATCGTTCAGAGTTTGGACCGGTTGAACCATTAGCAGAAGATGACAAGTTAGAAACTATCTATAATCAAGAGTATTCTCTTAAAGAGTTTATTGATCCTTCTACATACAAGAGCTATGACGAACTTAATCTTAAGTTAACTCGTGTACTTGGTGAAGATGGTGCAGTTACTAGTAGTGCTGAACAAGTTGATTTAGATGAGAAGATTGAGTCACCGTTTAATGATGTACCAACATCGACAATGGCCGCAGAACCTGCCGCTAACACCGATGATACTATGAGTTACTTTGCTAAGTTAGCAGCAGAAGCCTAGTATAAATATTTAAAACACTCCTTGTTTTAACCCGCTTAATTGCGGGTTTTTTAGTATCCGGGAGTAATCATTCCTTCAGTAGGGACTCTTCCTGATAATGTAGAGTCAATTCCACCATAGTTAATGTTGTTGATAATGTTACCTGAGTTAGATGTATTGCCAGAGTTAATAACTCCAGTTTCTTTACCCTTACCAAATAGGTTAATATCTGAATCTGAACTTGGCTGGAGAGCTTGTGTACGAAGCTTTGTTACACGTTCAAGTACATCAGCTTGTGATTGTGTTTGGGCTCCAACGAATGTAGTATTAGGAGATAATAAGTCTAGTTTATCCTTGGTTGAATCCATTACACTAGAACCACTATTCTCAAGTTTATCAATCTCTTGTAATACTTGATATATGTCATACGCTGAGTACACTAATAATGCAGCTGTTAATAATGGTCCACCTAATACTGATCCTGCTAACAACGGCATCCGCATAGTGATCATACTAGCTAGTTTCTTCCAACCCATCTTAGCTGCTACTTTATTAGCTAATGAAAACAACTTCATAAAGGATGGACCAGAGGACTTCAATGCAGCTTTCTTAGCTGCGGTAGCAACAGCTTTCTTTTTAGTGGCTGAGACAGCCAACTTTTTAGATGCAACAGCGGCTGCTTTCTTGGCAGCTGCTTTCTTGGCAGCTTCTGCAGCTGCTTTCTTGGCTGCTTTCTTGGTAGCTTCTGCAGCTGCTTTTGCGGCTGCTTTCTTGGCAGCTTTCTTGGCAGCTGCTTTCTTGGCAGCTTCTGCAGCTGCTTTCTTGGCAGCTTTTGCGGCCAATTTCTTTTTAATTAGTGCATCAGCTGCTTTCTTAGCGGCATAGGCGGCAGCCCCTGTCTCTAATAAACCAGCACCAGTTGAACTCGGTACTACGGATTTAGGTATTACTCTATTACCACCACGACCACCCCTCTTACCGCTAGCACGAAGCACGATCTTTCTATTTTCCCTAGCTTCTTCTTTCCTTGCTAGTTTATCTCCTTTACCTTGATCCCTCAAGTCTTCTAACAGCATAACTGTCTTCTTACCTTGATCTACTTGAGTATCTTCCGCCTTTTTAGACTCGTGCTTGTTTGGGAGGTTTCCAATTAGTGTTTGCTGAACCTTTACGTGTTTCATGTACAGGTCAGCCATAGCACCTTCTCGTTGATCATCAGAAAGGTTAGCATCCCTAGTTATCTTAATGAATTCAGCCATAGCAGCCTGGTTACCAGGAATAACCTTTTCCAGAGTATCAAGCATGTGTTTAGTTCTAGGATCATTTCCCTCGATTAAGTTATTATCTTTATCGAACTTCATGTCTTTAAAGATGGCTTTAAGTACTGATAAATCGCGTGTTTGGGATTTGTCTTTAGTAGTCTTATCCCAAAGTTTTAATAATTCCTTCCTGGTTAGAGTCTCACCAGTTTCAGAGTTTTTAAATGAACCATTCTTATCGAGTCCTGAAACACTGGTTATGTTAAACTTTTCGAGGAAGTCCATTTGAGCCATACCTACAGAACGGTGTTTCTTAATGCCATCATTATGTTCTTTAGATGCAATCTTTAATCGATCAGCTTGTTGTTGTTTACTATTACCCATGAAGTCTGAATGAAATCTAATTACACCATCTCTAATAGCACGCAAGCCTGCTTCATTTCGAGCGTTCTGCTCAACCATGAACTTAGCTGAATCTTTATCAGTATCGACAAGTTCTCGAGTTTGCTTATCTGTTCTATCGATATTATCTTTGTTACTAACGCGGTCGTTAGCTAACTGCAATCCTTCAATTACGTTTAATACTTTAACGTTTTTGTTTAGTTCATCAAGAACCTCTCTCAATTTATCAAAACCTCCTTCAAGGTTCTTCATTGAATTCTTAGACTTATCTAAAGTAGATTGCATTCTATTCTGCTGCTCTTTATTTTTTAGACTTGATCCATTCCTATTTGCCGGCATTTGCTATGTCCTCGTTAATTTGCTTAATAAGTAGACTAGTGTAAATTTCACGTTCCCAAGGGAGCATGTTATCCAACTCTAATAAACTGTATTTGTGCTCCTCCATCAACGAAAAATTCATCCTATAATAGGACTCTAATGATTCATGCGAAAGAGCTATATAAAAAAATCTATAATTCCTGTGTAACTAAACTTCTCTTTATGTCCACACTTAGAACAAGTAAACTCACTTGAGTATTCTACGTATGGAGCCATTAATAAATAATCAACAGCTTGTTGAAACTGGGCATTACTAAACCCCTCTACAAACTCAATCCTTTCTTCAATTGGTGTGTCCGCTGCGTTATAGGTTTCTTCCCCATAATATACAACTGCTAAAGCTGTCGCGACACTTTTAATTAAAACTTCTGTATCTGAATCTTTACTATTATAATCAATTTTATTACCTAATGTAGGGTAATTCAATTCTAACGATAAGTCGTCAGACAATCTAATAATACCGTCTTTAGGACTATGATCAATAACTGTTACTGTACTAATATCAATAGTAACATCATTACTAGCATCACACTCTACACAAGTCTTAAGAATATCAATCTTATCACCTACACTCTTACCGCGTAATTGTAAGAAGATGTATTCCAAATCACAATTGGTTAATGTATTAACATCCCCTTTATAATCCAAACACTCCGCCACCAGATCGATTAATGCTGTTTGAATTAGATCCGAGTCTTCTGACTCTGACGCAATCATTAATATCTTTTCTTCCCTAACTAAATAAGGTCTGTATGATACTCTCTCTTTCGTAGAGGGTATAATTAAACTGTACTTAGGTACAGATAACTTTGGTAATGTATTCATAATATATCTCCATTATAAAATTTAAAATAATCCTTTCACTTGACCCACTGTAGCATCAAATATATCTCTGCCTTTTGAAACTAAATCGGTAAACCCGTCTAGCAATCCTACTTCTTCCCAATCATCAAATGATAATGTTATTGAACATTGTATTACACTATTCTCTGTTGTATTCGATAATTCAATTGCATTTACAGCAATAGGGAATGCATTCTTTAACTTAACAGAGTATGCTGGAATAACATCATTTGATGGTGTTAATTGTTGTATAGTAACATCTGTTACATAATCGTTCTTATAACTAACCTTTAAAGAGTCCTGATTAACCACTAATGATTGCCATGAATCAAAATACTTCTTAGCAAAGTAATCATTAGTAAGAATAAATGAAAAGGTAACCTCATCAACTAAGTATGAATAAGGTTTCTTAATAGCTTTATGTGTAACGAATGATTCCATTGCAGCAATACGTTTACCGGGCAACTGAACACTCTCACACAATAAGAACATATCCCGAGGATCATTAATAAATGCCATAGGGTCAACAGAACCACCAGACAGCAATGAACCAGCCACGTTAGATACTAAGCCACCAATATCCATATTGATTAAGCCAGGACCTAATGCATTCTTCATATTAGGGTGGGTAATATATATGGCGAATCTATTAGCTCTTGCTAAACCACCGCGTTTTCCGATTGTTGATTTTAAGGCATCAATGCCGACAGGTAAACTCATCTACCACTTACTCCTTGAATCTTTCCAAACTTTAGACTTCTTAGCTTTAGCAAAGTTCTCAGTAGGTAGGAATATTGCTATGTCCCACTCTGACGCTTCTACCTTCATTATCTTAGAATCCACTTGAGATGTTAAATAGTGTTTAAAACATGGAGCAAAGTATTTAAACTTAGATGCTCCTTTTAATAATGCATAACTCAATTTTAATCGAGTTGTCTCATCATACCTTTTATTATTAGCAATGGCCGACAAATTATCTAAGAATATAGCCCTTTGCTTTAATGGTAGGTAATGTAAGTTCAACCCATAGAATCCACCAGGAGCTTTATCAACCATGATGGTTAATGGGAACCTATCATAATAAGGTAAGGTCTTTCTATGCTTTGGATCATACGCATACATAAACATATCGCCAACTCTAGGGCGAGACTTCTTAACTAACCTATCGTCCTTCATCATCTTATGCATGTTAATCTGACCCATGCCTTGTACTTGTTTTCTAAACCACGTCTGCGCTTCTTTAGATCTTTTACTAAGACCTTTACGGAACGCTTCTGATTCTAGTTTATCGAATAAGCTACCCATATTTATTTGTATTGTTTATCATATTACTTATTTATAACTTTTTTTTTACCTTTATCCTTTTAAAAGACTTCCATATCTTCTTACCGGTTTTGGTCTTGGATACTTTGTTCTTCATAGTCATTAAGTTAATACCAAATGACTCTAATGTATTCTCTGTCCAGATCTCAAACTTATAACCTCTATCATCACAATACCTTTTAGCATACTTCCACTTAGAGGTATTCTTCATATAGGCTAAAGCTTCATTAAGGTTCTTTCTCTTAGGTGGTTGGGTTTGTTGGGCGGGTTTTATTTCAACCAAGACAACCTTTCCATCCATCCTCTTAATAGTTAAATCAATAAAATATCTATGAGGCTTCTTGTCAGTAGAACAAATGTATGGTATAATGGTCTCTTCTGAATTCCACCACTTAACCCAACTTTGCTTTTCAATCCACTTAAAGGTTTGTTTCTCCCAATAGGATCTGTATGTAACCTTAGTATGATCACCATTGTATTTTTCTGGATACTTAACTTTGTATTTTCCGCTGTAAGTTTTTCTCATAATCTGTATAAATAAGTATTATTCATAACTATTTATTCGACTATGGGAAACCCATTTCAAAGTATATCTGACACAGTATCTGATTTTGCAGGAGATGTTGCTGATGCTTGGAATCGTCCAGGTAAAACAAGTGGTGGTGAAGGTAAGTACTTATCATACCCCAATTCTTTAGGCAATTCATCTGAATCATCATTTGAGTTTAATTCAGATGTTGTAGATGGTGACCTTAATAAATACACAGACGCTAGGGCTGAAGATGGTGGTAGTAACTCTCCAGATCCTTTTATTATGTTCGAATTCTTTAGAGTTATAGAACCTGACTATGTCGCTAAAGCACAATTAGCGAGTGACATAAGCCATCTTAATACAACTAGTGTCAGCTTGACTCAGGCTAATCGCCAAGAAGCTATAGATGGGAAACAGTTAGCAATAAATGCCCTCGAGAAAAGAAAGGCAGAAATTATTGAAATGAAGGGTAAGAAGAAGCTTAATGAAACGGTAGCCCTTTACATGACTCCTGCTATCTCTGTTAATGATAGTATGAATTACGAGCAAGAGTCCAGAAAATTAGCTGCTATGGCCGAAGAAATTAATAAGAACGGTATTTTAGGCGTGGGTGATAATTTCAGCAAAGAAGACGTTCAACTTGGTGGTGCATTAGCTGCAGGAGCTATCGCTGGTGGTATCGCATATAAACTTGCCGACTTATTGCCTGGTAACTCAGCAGCTTTGGCTACTGCAGGTGTTGCTGGTACTGCCGGTAATGCCTTTGGTGAAGAGGTTCTGAGACAGATGGGTAAGGCTTTAAACCCTAATGAGTACATGCAATATAAAACTACTCAATTAAGAGCATTTACCTTTACATGGAAAATGCTCCCTGATAGTATTCAAGAATCTCTCGATTGTGAAGACATCGTTAGAATCTTTAGGGGGGCAGCTCATGCTAATAGAAAGAGTCCCGTTACTTTGACAGTACCAGACCAAGTTGTTGTGTCGTTTCATGGGGTTTCTGGTATCCCTGCAATGCCTGCAATGGTTATAACAAATGTATCTGTTACCTATAACCCAAATGCAGCATCATTCTTTAAACAAAATAACAATCCTGTAGAAATGGACTTAAGTGTTACCTTAAACGAAGTAATGCCTATATACAGAGATGACGTTGAGATAAAAGGATATTAAGATATGAGTTACTTTTCAAACTTTCAAACAATACCATATGATTTAAATGGAGATGGTGTATATGATATTGTAACAAACTTAACAAGTTTTGTTGCCGCTTCTGAATCTTTACTAAATCAACAAACGTTTTATAATTTTGTACAGGTGCAAGACGGTGAACGAATTGAACAATTGAGTCAAAGGTTATATGGCACTACCAGTTATTATTGGACCTTTATAGTAATTAATCCAAATATTAAAAACATTTGGAATGATTGGCCTAAGAACTCTGCACAATTAATAGATTATTCTATTTACAAGTATGCGGACTTTGCTGCTCTTGCTTGTTCGTGTACCGATGATCTTTTAAATAAGTTTATTGTTGGTGAGTATGTTCAAGGTGTTTTATCTGGTGCTATCGGTCAGTTGTTAGCAGTACATACTAATGACAAATATATTACGATTAAGCTTATTTCTGGTGAGTTCTTAGAGCAAGGCGAAGACTTATTTGGTTTAGAATCACAGGATACTATTACGGCTACTGAGGTTGTAAGTAGAGCATACGCACCTAAGTATCATGTTGATGATTCGACAGGGGATATTACAGCTCCGCGCCTCGCTGGCACTCATAAGGTTACTAACGTCGAACACGAATCATATTTGAATGACGCAAATAGATACGTTAGAGCTATTCGACCTGAAAAGATTGATGAATTTGTTAATGAGTTTCAAAGAGAACTTGCATAATGAAGGTATCAGCTTTTAAAGTATCTATTGGATATACTGATGGAACATCTATCGATATAACTGATTCTGTATTATATGTTAACATAGAGGAAAATCTATTTGGATTCTTGGCAGGGAATTTATCTATTGTAGATGGATTAGGAATATTAGATTCAGCTATTACTAATAGAAATAATATTATTATAGAATTTGAATATTTAAAATCAAAAGTTAAACAATCATTTTATTTAGATGGTGTGAATTCGATAGACAGTACAACCAGCCTAACTAAGAAAACATATGTAATTAACATTAAAGCGATTGATACTATTTTAAATTCCATGAAATTAGTATCTAAGTCCTTTAAGGGAAGAAGTACTGATATAATAAAGACTATATTTGACGAATCTTTTAATACCAAGCTGAAAGTGTTAACAGATTCTCTTACCCAAGGACATTATATTGCCCCTAATGTTTCCCCTTCAACAGCAATTGCCCAAGTTCAGAATCGTGCTTATGATTTAAACCAGAATCCGTTTTTCTTATTCCAAAGACTCGTTGATAACAAATCTACTTTCTTAACATCCTTGGGTCAAATAAATGATCAGATGACTTCTGCCGTAATCTCTACACAAATTCAAAATAGTGAAACTGTGGATAAGGTTTTAAAGAACATAGGACAACCAGCTAGTATTATCATCCATTCTGATAATGATAAACAAGCACAGAAGATAGCTGGTGGTGTATATGGTAAGAACATTGTTAATTTAGACGTGTCTAATTCTACTGTTACTAATGAAGCATATGGTGCATCTACTAATTCTACGAGCAAGCTTAACTTAGTACGTCCTGATATGTTTGATAACGATTCAAAACCCCTATTACATAATGGAGATTACAGCAATTTGTGCAAGATGCAAACTATATTAAATCTGTTATTCAATACAAAAGTAACTGCTTACGGATGTCAAGCTATTCCTGCTATTGGTGTGGGTAATAAAGTAGAGTTGCAAATACATCAGAATAGACAAGGTCAAGGTCCATCTGATAAATTCTCTGGCAATTACATTGTATCTAAAATAGTACATAGAATTGAAGATAATGAATACACCCAAACTATTGATTTGGCAAGAGGTTAATTATGGATTTACATTACGGAGTTATCGAAGATATAAATGACCCTAAGCGATTAGGAAGAGTTAAAGTGCGAGTTGTTAATGTACACTCGGCTGATAAGAATTTAATACCAACAGCGGATCTTCCTTGGGCTATTGTTATGGCTGGAACTAACACGCCTGGTATATCAGGGTTAGGTCACTCTACATTCTTAGTACAAGGTTCTTGGGTTGTAGGTACATTTACCGATAATGATCTCCAAGCGTTTATGGTTATGGGTACACTCCCATCGGTATCGAATAAAGAAGAGACACCGGTGTCATTTGGTTTTACAGACCCTGATGGTATATACCCTAAAGAAGTATCAACCCCTGATAACAATATTAGAGTAAGAGATACAGATACTCCATATATTAAAGAGAAAGATGAGGCTTATGAATACGGTAGAGTTGAAATGGTACCGTTGTATGATTCAGAAGGTGTTGAAGTTGATAAAGGGTATTACTATAAAGGTGATTCAAGACAAACGCTTCAACCACCAACAATGTATGCACCAGAATATACATTTAATAATATGTACGAAACTAAGTCGGGTCACTTTAAAGAGTATGATGATACTCCTGGATCAGAGAGAATACACGAAAGACATAAGAGTGGTTCATCATATGAAATAGAACCTAATGGATCAAAGATAGAACGGGTGGTTAATAATAACTATAAGGTTGTATTTGGTCACGATACATTAGAGGTTACGGGTAATGTAAGAATTATTGTTAGTGGCAATGCTGATATTGATGTTATGGGTAAGACAACCCTTGATTGTCCCAATACCCATATAACGGGTGAATTAAGAGTGGATGGTAATATATCATGTGGTAAGGATGTATACACTGATGCTGTTGTATCTCTTAATAATCACACACATCCAGGTGATGGCGGTGGTGGATTAGCCGCCCATGCAGCTTCAACTGGTTCACCTAATGCGACATAACCTTATAAATAAGTCATATGGCACAAATATCACAAACCTACAATTATTCTGATATAGATTTTATCTATAAGCTTAATCCTAATACAGGAGACATTTCTACCAAGAAAGGTATTAATGCTGTAAAGCAGAGTGTATTAAATATACTAAGAACCAATTACGGTGAACGCCCATTTAATCCACATTTTGGTGCTAACTTAAGACCATTCTTATTTGAGAATATCAACTATGTTACTGCTGCAGCAATATCTAGTCAAGTTAAATTAGCAATTACGAATGATGAACCCAGAGTTAAAGTATTAAATGTGAACGTAAAAACATTCCCTGATAGGAATGATGTCCAGATAACAGTAACAATTCAAATTATATCAACTGGTGCAACCACTGATATTTCAACCACATTAGAGAGACTACGATGAGTAATAATAGAAGAATTAATGCATCAGAATTAGATTTTAACGAATTAAAAGCTAATTTAATTTCATACATGCAAGAGCAACCTGGAGCATTTCAAGACTATAACTTTGAAGGTGCTGCAATGAATACTATGATTGATGTGTTATCATACATCACCCATATTAACTCTATTAATGCTAACTTTGCTTTGAATGAAACATTCCTAGATACTGCACAGTTAAGAGAGAGTGTTGTATCACATGCTAAGCTATTGGGTTATACACCTCGTTCAACTAAACCTTCTATAGCTGTTGTTAACATTGAAATGGTTGCACCTACTAACATTCAAGATGACCATGGCAACTACCTACCATTGAGTCTAGTTAGAGGTACAGTATTCACTACGACTATTAACTCTGTAACATATAAACTTATTGCTGAATCTACTCACACAACAACACGTGATATTAATGGCAAATACATCTTTGAAGGTGTTAAGTTAATGCAAGGCCAGTTAAACAATCGTACATACATTTATGATGAAACAGGCTTTGAGCATTACTTGTTGCAAGATAATTATGTTAATACAGATACAATGATTGTTGAAGTATACGAAAGTCAAACATCATCTAAGTATGATACGTTCGCTAACATCCCAAATATTATTGATATTGATAAGTCATCAACTGCTTACTTTTTAGAAGAGTCGAGATCTGGTTTTTATGAGATTAAATTTGGTGATGGTATTATTGGTAAAAGATTAACCCCAGGTAACATCATTAAAATAAATTACCTTACCGTTGGTGAGACAGATATTAACGGTGCATCAATGTTCTCATTAGCTGATACTATTAATGGTAACACCGATGTTATTATTACAACAACCCAAAAGGCTGTTGGTGGTGCAATCGCAGAGAGTACAGATTCAATTAAATTTAATGCTCCATTAGGTTTCGTTGCTCAAAATAGAGCAGTAACCCCAGATGACTATAAAGGTATTATTCAAAACTCATACGGCAACATCGATACATTAACTGTTTGGGGTGGTGAAGATAATGTTCCACCTGACTATGGTAAAGTATATATTTCAATTAAGCCATTAGACGGTGAGTTCTTAACAGCTGAAGAAAAGGCTGAGATCATTGGTGTACACCTAAAACCAAAAAACGTTGTATCAATCACACCTGTTCTTGTTGATCCAAAATACACATACATCGACTTAGAGGTATATTACAAATATAACCCTAACATCTCTAATGCTACAGAAGCTGCTTTATCAGAAAGAATTAGAGCAACACTACAAAAATATGATTCTGATAACTTAAAATCATTTGGTGGCGTATTTAGAAACTCTAATGTACTTCAATCAATTGATTCTACGGATGTTTCAATTGTATCAAATATTACCCGTGTGGCAATGTATCAAATGTTTACTCCGATCTTAGGACAAGAGAAGTACTATGAGTTTAACTTTAACCAACCATTAGCTCCTTTATACGGTTCTACCAATTACATATCATCTACAGAATTTACATACAATAATGAAATCTGTGTTCTTAAAGATTACTTTAATACAGAGGAATCGAGAAACATTATTCAAGTTGTAAACCATAATAATAAGATCCTTAATCATACCGTTGGATATGTTGATAACCTTACAGGTAAGATTACTTTAGAAGGATTTAACTTAGATACTGTTGTTGGTTTAACCGATATGTTAAAACTTAAAGCTAAACCTGCATCGAATGATATTAGCCCTATGAGAAATGAACTATTAGTTGTTGATTATAATAACGTTATTATCAGAGGTGAAATTGATACTATGGTTATTGGTGGTACAACTGCTGGTATTGATTACACTACAGTGAGTAGTTAGAATGGCTGAAAATTACTTTAATATATCTTCATTTGTAGATGACTTAGTACCAGAACACGTAGCTACTAGTTATCCAGAGCTTGTTGAGTTCATTAAGGTATACGCTTTATACTTAGAGCATAAGAATAAATCATCATTTTATCTTAACCAATTAGATCATCAAAGAGACATTGATTTAATTGAAGATGAATTGTTAACAGAATTACAGAATGAAATTGGTGTACCTATTCCAAGAAACTTTGCGGCTAGTCCTCGAGTATTCTATAGACACTTAGTTGAATTTTATAAGTCACGTGGAACACCAGAATCAATAACTGCATTCTTTAGATTAATATACGACGATAATGTAGAAGTATATTATCCTAAAGTTGATATGTTAATACCATCGGATGGTAAGTGGTATGATTTAACAGATAACATTAAAGCAGATCCATCAGCACATACTCCTGCATATACATATACAATTAGTGCTATATCTAATATAGTTGAAGGTGCCGATGATATTGGCTTTAAATTAGACATCGAAAAAGATGTTGTATTTGTTAATAGTGTACTAGTTGAAAACGGCGATTGGCATGGTGGGTTTTATATTGACAATGATGAGTGGGTCAGTTATATTAAATTTGATACAGCATTAGCAATAGGTGATGTAGTACAAGTTTACAAATCAGGACTATTTACCACAGCTGATGGTTTTGCCTCAGATAAGAAATATATCCAAGATTCATTCTTTTATCAGAAGTTTTCATATGTATTAAAGACTGGTAAGAGTATTGTTGATTGGAAGGATGCATTTACAAGATTAGTTCACCCATCAGGATTTATTTTCTTTGGTGAGATCCTTATCTTTATCGAGATGTTAACCTCGGCTAATAACGCAACACAGCCTGGTTATCAAGCGAGTGGTTTACCGAGAAATCTTTATATCGATGTGATTTCTTCTAATCCGTCTGCAATTACTCTTATAGATGTTATTAAGTCATGGACTGATTTTTATGGTAATGTATTTACTGATACGGATACCATTAGTAAATACACTTGGAATTTAGATCAAGGTACGTATGTAGAGAAAGAGTTAATGCACGACTTCGATGTTGTGACACAAGTCGGATTTAGAGATCATTTCGATAATACTAAATTCATAAACTATAGACCTATAAGCGAATATAGTAATTTAACATTTGAAGATGTTATAAATAAAACTATTAGAAGAACACAACTTGGTTGTGCAATAACACAAACCGCAATAATATAAAGGGAACAAAATGCCAGCAATTATTACAAGCAAATTTAGATTAGATACAACAGAGCGTTTTGTTGATAGTATGTCTAGTGACACATATTACTTAGCTCTAGGAAGACCAAACGCATGGTTAGACGCAGCTGGTTTAGTGGATGAAAACAATCCTACCACACCAGAAGAAAATGATTACACAACCAATACTACTTGGGAAGGCATGTATGCTATGAAGAAAGTAGATTCAACGGATATCATTTATGCAGCACCAAGACATTTATGGACTTCAGGTACAGTATATGCAGAATATGATGACAGAGATGGTGACATCGAAAGTAAGGAATATTATGTTATTACTGATAACAATAATGTATTCCTTTGTCTTAAGTCTTCTGGTCAATCAACAAGAAACCCGGATATCGCAGGTGTAGTTACATCAGGTGTTGTAGATAATACAGCATTCGATGGTTACATTTGGAAATATTTATACACAGTTCCTGTTGATACTGGTTCTAAATTCCTTACAGCTTCATTTATTCCGGTCCAGTATTTAACTGTACAACCAGATCCAAGTGCTGATACGGCTTTACTTAACCAATGGTCAGTGCAAGAGAATGCTATTAATGGTGCAGTATATAACTTTAAAGTATCGAGTACTGGTACTGGTTACACTTCAGCTCCTGTTTTGGAAGTTGAAGGTGATGGTACAGGTTGTACCGCTACCGCGACAGTCGATGCTTCTGGTAACTTAACCGGGGTAACTGTTACAGCTGCTGGTACAGGTTACACTAAAGCAACCGTTAAGATTACCGGTGGTGCTGGTTCAGGCGCAGTAATTAGACCAGTTATTGGTCCTAAGGGTGGCTTTGGTGCTGACCCAAGAACCGATTTAAGAACTCATTACATATCAATTAATAAAGTATTTAACGGTACAGAGAATGGCGACATTCCAAGTGCTAATGACTTTAGACAAATTTCGTTAGTTCAGAATCCAATTGATGCATCTACTAGTGCAGTAGCAGCAACTAACGCATACACCGTAACTAAATCTCTTGTTGTTTCAGGTGGTTCGTTTGCTGCAGATGATGTTATTATTGGCACTGACACTGGTGCTAAATGCATCGTGGTACAACATGATACTGTTAATGGCATTATCTATTATGTACAAAATGAAACTACTGGGTTTGGTGTATTCAATGCAGACAACGATTTGGTTCGATTAGCTTCTGCTACAACTGGTGGTCAAGATATAACGGCTGTTGTTGATGCACCTATTGATCACTACTCAGGTGACATCGTATTTTTAGAGAATAGATCACCCGTATCAAGAGGTTCAGACCAAATTGAAACTATCAGATTAGTTATCGCATTCTAAATAGGAAATAAGAAATGGCAATTAAGTTTAATATCGAACCGTATTGGGATGATTACAATGTTCCGACTAGTGTAGATGGATTAACCCCTAAAGAGAAGTACAATCGAATTCTATTTAGACCTGGTCATGCGTTGCAAGCTAGAGAGCTTACGCAAATTCAGTCTATGTTGCAGAATCAAGTATCATCTATAGGTGATCATATGTTTAAAGAAGGTGCTATTGTAGTACCTGGTCATGTGCATGTTCATAACAAGATTGACTATTTAAAAATTAGTAATCCAATTACTAATATTACAGAATATGTTGGTGAGAGTATGGTATTGGGTACTTCAACATTTAAAGTTATTCATGTTGAAGCTGCGACAGATACTGATCCAGTTACCTTATTTGGTAATTACGTATCAGGTAATGTATTTGCTGATACTTCTGTTATCTCTAATGGTACTATTACAGCAACTGTAGATTCAACTGGCCATGGTTCATTAGTAAGTGTTGATGAAGGCATATATTACATTAAGAAGAACTTTGTTATTGTTAAATCAGCAACAATTGTTCTTTCAAAATATACATCTGATGTATCATTTGATGTAGGTTTACGTGTCCAAGAAGAGGTTATTTCTGCTGGTTCTGATATATCATTAACTGATAATGCATTAGGTACTCCAAACGAATCAGCTCCAGGAGCACACAGATATTCTATTACCACTGAATTAATCAAGAGAACAGTTAATGAAACTGTTGGTGACTTCATTCTACTTACAAGATTGGAAAGTGGTAAGATTGTTAAACACGCAAGAGAAACCGATTACGCTGTAATAGAAGATACCCTTGCTAGAAGAACATTTGATGAGAGTGGTAACTATACAGTTAATCCATTCCCTGCATCAGTTAAAGCTAACATAGGTGGTGATGATACTAAGTTAACTCTTGGTATTGAACCTTCTAAAGCATATGTACGTGGTTACGAGATTGAAACATTATCCACTACCGACGTGTCATTTGATAAAGCAAGAGATGCAGACTTAGCACAAGATAAAGTAACCACTATTGCTATTAATAACTATATCGATATTACTGGTCTTGTGGGTTTACCTGACACTGTAACATTTGATACTGTGTCATTGCGTGATGCTGGTAATGTACAGGTTGGTACTGTTCGTGTTAGAGCTATCCAACATTTAGGTTCTGGTGCATATAGACTTCATGTATTTGATTTATCAGGTACTATTACAGGCGCCGCAACAATTGAGTCAAACACAGACTTCGCCGCCACGGTTAATATTGCATCATATAACTTAGCTAATGACTCATTAGTATTTGCTTTACCATATTCAAGAATTAAGACATGTAATGCTGAAACAGATCCATTACAGCCAGATGACTTTAATTACGCATACCAAGTAAACAAAACATTTACTCCTATTCAAGTTGCACAGAATCAAGTTCAGTTTTCATGTAATGCCGCTGGTGAAACGTTTAACGAATTTGAAACAACTAACTGGATCTTAAAGAATGATGATGACTCGTCTATTATAACGCTTACACCATCACAAGTTGCTGTCAATAATAATAACACACCACCTCAAGTGGTTATTACTGGTTTACCACAAGTAGTCGAAACAAAGCTAGTAACTCTTGTTGCTCCTATTAATAGAACATTAAATCATAAACAAAAATCACTAATTCCTAATCACACAGTGGTACTTGGTGCAGCATTAGACTTTGGTTCATATCAACATTTAGATCATTGTGATGTTCAGACTATTGTAAGTATTACGGAAAATGGCCAGGACGTTACTAAACACTTTGATTTCGATAATGGTCAGCGTGACACACACTATGCAACATCAGCTATTAAGTTGAAAGTTGATACCAACTTTACAGTGACCGCTGATTTATCAGTTAATTACAACTACTTCGATCATGGTACTGGAGACTTCTTTACTATTGATTCATATACGGGTCAAGTAGATTATGAAGGTATCCCTAGTCATGGTGGTATCGAATTGAGATCAGCGGTAGACTTTAGACCTCGGATGAACAATGGTGGTACTAACTTTACTGGAACAGGTGCATCAGTAACTACGTGTCCTAGACCTAATACACAATTTACAACTGATATTCAATACTACTTAAATAGAATTGATAAAGTTTATTTGGATAAAGATGGTGAGTTTGGTGTTCTTAAAGGTGTATCAGACTTGAATCCGTCTGAGCCTGGTGTACCTAAAGATGCTATGGTACTATATCACTTATTCATTCCTGCTTATACATTAACACCGTCTGAAGTTAACATTAGCTTTATTGATAATAGACGTTATACAATGCGGGACATTGGTAAGTTAGAGAAACGTATTAATACATTAGAGTATTACACAGTTCTTTCATTATTAGAGAAAGAAGCATCTAACAAGCAGATCCTTGGTGCTGGTAATATTGATAAGTTTAAAACTGGTTTCCTAGTTGATTCGTTCCAATCTACAAATGTTGCAAATACAGAAAGTGTTGAATATAGTGCAGGTATCGATAGAGATAATGCTTTACTAAGACCTTTGTTCTCAGAGAATAATGTATCGATGGACTTCAATTCTACTACTTCAACGGCTCAAAAGACTGGTGATTTAATTACATTACCATACACCTCTACTTCAATTATTGAACAACTTCAATATTCATCAACATCTAATGTTAATCCATATGATGTATTTAACTGGAGTGGTACCATTAAGTTATCTCCAGAAACTGATGAGTGGAAAGATATCGATAGACGCCCTCAAGTTATTATTAATAACGATGGTGTATTCGATGCAATGTTAAACATTGTTAACGAATCGGTTGCTACAGGTACTGTATGGAACTCTTGGCAGACTAACTGGACCGGCAGAAATACTGTTGCTTCTGGTAGACGTAGAACAGAAACAACTACAAGTGCACAGTCAAGAAGTGGTACTGTAACATCTATTGGTACAGATACTGTAACTACTAATGTTGGCGATAGAGTTGTTGATGTTAACTTTGCTCCATTTATGAGAAGCCGATTAGTTACATTTGAAGCTACTAGACTTAAACCTAATACTGAAGTGTTTGCTTTCTTTGATGGTGTTGATGTATCAAGTTACGTGTCTACAGGAAGTGTAGCTGGCATTAATCCAACAACAGGTGTTAATAATACAACTGTTCACCCTGCTGGAGCAACTACATTAACAACGGATAATAATGGATCTGTTACAGGAACCTTCTGGGTACCTAATAACAACATATTAAGCTTTAACACTGGTGATAAGACATTCCTATTAACATCTTCATCTACTAATGATGCAAATGCTAATAACATTACTTTTGCTTCTACTAACTATGCTGCTAAAGGTTTAATCGAAACAAAAGAAAATGTATCGATCTCTACACGAGTTCCTACTATTCAACGTAATTCAGTTTCACAGAACAGAACAACTTCATCAACTAGAACATACTGGGTTGATCCATTAGCTCAATCAATTATTATTGATACTAATGGTGGTGCATTTATTACTTCATTGGATTTATTCTTTGAAACTAAAGACACCAACATCCCAGTTCAAGTTCAAATACGTGAAATGGATCAGGGTATCCCTACTCAAAAAGTAGTACCATTCTCTGATAAGACTATTAATCCAGCGGATGTTAATATTCCTGATGCTGTTACGGTTAATCCATCTACAAAGTTTACATTTGACTCACCTGTTTACTTACAAGATAATATTGAATATTGTTTTGTTATCTTATCTAACTCTAATGAATATAATGTTAGAATTGCTGAGATCGGTGAAGAAGATTCAAATGGTAACAGAATTTCTAAACAACCATATAATGGTGTTATGTTTAAATCACAGAATGGTTCTACATGGACTCCTGATCAAAACAAAGACATTACATTCGTGATGAATAGAGCTGTATTTGAAACTTCTGCTACTATCAATTTAGAGAATGCTGAAGTGCAATTAAGAAGTCTTGAAGTTGATCCGTTCCAAACAGTATTAGGTTCTAATAAAGTTATTGTTTCACATAGAAACCACGGTTTAACTAATGGAGAATCAGTAGCACTTGACTATGCTGGTATATCAGATATTAATGGTATTCCACCAGCAGAGATCAAAACAAGCCACACTGTATCAGCTGTTGAAAGAGATAGGTATACTATTACAACTACTACTAATGCTACAGGTACTGGTATTGATGGCGATGATGATGCAACTGCTTCTGAAAACTTAGCATGGAATACGGTATATCCATTCATTCAAGAAATTACATTACCTAATACAGGTATGACTTGGGGTATTAAATCAACTAGATTAGATGGTGATAATAACTACGCAGAAGTTCCTAGTTACCTACCAATGATCATCAATAATAACTTTACTCCTCAGACACCAAGAGCAATCTTGTCTGGCGCTGCTAAGTCATTGAAGTTCCAAGGTAATCTGGTATCATCTAATGATCACGTAAGCCCTGTAATTGATTTACAGCGTTGTTCAGCGATTACAGTATTTAATAGAATTAATAATCCTATTGGTGTTGCAACTGGTGGTTTTGATTTAGTTGCTAACTATGCAGCTGAAACTGATCCAGTTAGAGGTTCGTCATTAGCTAAATATGTAACTAAAACGATTCAATTGGATGAAAGTTCAGACGAATTGAATATATATTTAGATGTTAATAGACCTTCATACACAGATATTAAATTGTTCTATAAGACAAGTTCTGAAGCTACTGGGTTTGATGAATTGAATTGGACAGAGATTACTTCAACAGTAGGTGCTGTTCCATATTCAGATGATCCAGATGTATATACCGAAATGGAATACACAATTAGTTCTAATCCATTTACTCTATTTGCGATCAAGATTGTATTCACAAGTCAGAACACTTCTAAGATTCCATCTTGTAAGAGTTTAAGATCAATCGCGTTGTTATCATGATACCAGTGGCAGGTAAATCTAATTTATTTAGAGACCCAAATACGGGTGCTATTATAAATAAAGATAGAAGCAATGCTAAGATTGCTCGCGAAGCTTCAGCAAAGAGAAAGGCCGATGAAGATCGCTTAATTACTTTAGAGAATGACATGACCGAAATTAAAGGTATGTTGAAAACTTTACTAACTAAACAGAAGAAGAAATAATATGCCAAATACAGTTAATATATCTCTGACTAATACCTTTGAAGAATGGAGGGTTAAGGATAATGAAATTGGCGCTGCTTTAGGCGATCTAGATAACATTAATTCAAATGCAAAGACTGGTGAAGACACAGTTGTTGCAACCCTTAACAATTTAAGAACTGAAACAACTAATAACGCTGGTTGGATTGGTGATATATCAACTCTATTTGATGGTTATGGTAATGTAGTAGCTGCAGCTAATAATTCTGATACTAGATTAAACACAAAAGATACTGAGCAAGGTGCCATTACAGGTCTTACTCATTATGCTACATATCCTACATTAGTAGGAACATTAAACTCACATGATTCCCGATTAGATACAGCTGAAACTAATATAGGCACTATCGGTGATATTGATAGCACTTTATCAACAACCAATTTAGTTGGTGCGGTTAATGCTAATAAAGATTTCATTGATCAAATTTCAGCTGCTTCAGGTATATCATTAACGACTACATTCGGTGATGTATATAATGGCACACAAACCTCAGTATCGGGTGCACTGAATAATGACTATGCTAGATTAAATAAGATCAATGGATTAATTGGTGGTACCCAAACAAATGGTACTACTGTTGATTTTGCCTCTGCTGATTTATATGGTACTCATACTAACTTAGTATCGGCAATCAATGGTATTGAAGACTTTGTATTAACTAATTCTAAATGGGATGGTACCAATGATAAGTCATTAATATGGGCCCTTAACAATCATGAATCTAGATTAGATACAGAAGAATCAAATGTTGATGCATTACAAGTGGACCTTGGTACTTGGAGTACTTATGAAAACCTTATGGCAGCTAACAGCTGGACTGAAGGTAACATTACCGATGCTATCATTGATATTAGAAATAGACAAGATAATTTAACAGGTGATTTTGTTAATGCATCTGGTGATACCTTAACAGGTAACTTAAACTTCACAACAGGCGGTGTTCAAGCAACCGGTCAATACTTAAATATAGGTGTTGGTGGAACTAATACAATTCGTATTAACACATCTAATAGAGTGGGTGTTGGTAAAGCTGCACATTCATCGTATAAGTTTGATGTGTCTGGAACATTAAATGCTACTGATCTTAAGATTGGCGGTGAGTCTTTAGATGATAGATTCTTAGAAGTTAATACTGTATCTAGTTGGGACGAAATTGGTGCCCAAGTTAAATTCAATAATAACACCACGTTCGCTGATGAAGTTAAATTAGGGACAAAGGTAATATATAATAGCTCGTTATCATTTGATGAAGTTGTTCAAGATATCTCCGGTGGTATGTTTACGAGTAACACAGAATCTGGTGGTGTATGGGCTTCATACTCTGATTCAACGGGTAAGGTTACATTAGGTATTACTGATGATGGTCATAACCATGTATGGGGTAATATAGACAACGCTACTGAAACGGTGCAAGATATTGTTGGTGGAATGGTTACTAGTAATTCTGAAAGTGGTATCCAAGTTGTGTATCAAGATGGTGATGGTACCTTAGATTTTAATGTTAATGATCCAACAATTACCTTGACAGGTGATGTAACTGGCTCTGCAACTATGTCTAACTTAGGTTCGGTGTCAATTGCTACAACAGTATCTGCTAATAATGTTGCATTAGGTACTGATACAACAGGTAACTATGTTAAGAAAGGATCTACTAGTGGTTCTGGTATTTCTGGTTCAGTTGATTCTGAAGGTGGAACATTCACAGTATCATCTAATGCAACCTCGGGTAACACAGCCAATACAATTGTATATAGAGATGCGTCTAGAAACTTCTCTGCTAATAATATCACAGTTAATACTATGTCATCATCTAGTGTATCAACTGGTAGTATTAGTTGTGATGCCATTACCGCTAATGGTGCTATCACGGTTAATGCTAACGATAACGCATCATATATTTACATGCATGACAGTGATCATGGGTCAAGAACAATACATTGTAATTCTAATAACATTGGCTTCTTGAATCAAGCTGGAAGTTGGAGTTCATATGCAGATGATACTGGCAATTGGAGATGTGCGTTTGATATATACGCCGATGGCGGTGATATGTATGCTAGCACATTCCATGGTAATGCATCTACAGCTAATTACGCTGACCTTGCGGAGAACTATAGGGCTGATCAAGAGTATGAAGTTGGTACTGTATTATCATTTGGCGGTGGTTGGGAAGTAACTCAATCAAATAAAAAGGTTGATACTAGAATTGCAGGTGTTGTATCTACAGAGCCAGCATATCTTATGAATGCCGAGCAACAGGGTGAATTTATTACTCCGGTAGCTTTAATGGGGAGAGTCCCATGTAAAGTCCAAGGAGCTGTCAGAAAGGGTGATATGCTGGTTTCTGCTGGTAACGGCAGAGCACGAGTTGTTGATACCCCCCTTATGGGATCGGTGATTGGTAAGGCCTTAGCCGATTCAGATGGCGATAACATTATCGAAGTGGTAGTTGGAAAACTATAAATAATAGTATGGCAATATATACAAACTTAACAATAGATCAAGGCTCAGATTACATGACTGAGATCACCGTAGAGGACGCAGCAGGTAATGATGCAGATTTAACCGGGTACATTGCATACGGACAAATTAGAAAAACATATTCATCCACAACAAAATATGATTTCATATGTACTATACCATGGCCAGTACAAGGTATAGTACAAATTAAGTTACCTAATTCGGTAACTAATGTTATGAAACCAGGAAGATATGTTTATGACGTGGAAGTACGTGTTGGAGTTAACGGTGATATAACAAGAATCGTTGAAGGCCAATTAGAAATAACACCGGGAGTAACACGATGAAAGGCAAGATAGGTCCAACTAGAACCATCCAAGCTAAATCGGTTACACATATCCCAACAACAAGACTTACAGATCTAGCAGATGTAGATACATCAAACAGAGAAGATGGATCGGTTATCCTTTGGGACAACACTTCACAAACCTTTAAGGTACAAGGAAGAGTTGAGAATGATAAAGTGATTATAGCCGGAGGTAGTTTCTAAATGCATATGCATAAACAACTGCAAATTATATTTAATAAACTAACTAATTAATAGGAGACATTTATGTCAGGTACAGTAATTATTACTAAGTTTTCGGATAGCAATAGTGCACCGATTACTAATGCCCTAGCCAAGGCAGAACAAGCCTATTCATATTCATCAAACAAATTATGGATAGGAGAATCACAGGTAGGCGGAATTGAAGCCGTAGCTATTGGTGGTGTATTTTTCACAGATCAATTAAAATCAGCTTCAGCACAGTTTGGAAGTGTAACAGCAAATCAAGCAATTGTAACAGGTTCTAATAATAAGATTGATTTAATTAACATTGATAACATCACTATCGATGGTAATACAATTTCAACAACCAACACTAATGGAACACTAATAGTTGATCCTAATGGTACCGGTTCAATTAGCTTACATGCTAATACAGATGTTGTAGGTAACTTAACAGTATCAGGTACAACAACCCTTACTGATCAATTAACAGTAAGCTCAATGAATGTAACAGATCTTACAAATGATCGTGTTATAATTTCAGGGCCTTCTGGTGAATTAGAAGATTCAGCTAACTTAACCTTTAATGGTACTACATTAACAATCACCGGTGTTGTTGATGCTGATAACGTAAGAATTGATGGCAATACTATATCAGCTACTAATGCTGATGGATCAATTACTATTACACCGAATGGAAATGGATATGCCAAAGTTGATGCAGATACTGCATTAATCATTCCTTCTGGTGTTGACGGTACGAGACCTAATGCTGCTACAATTGGTAATGCGGCAATTAGATACAATGAAACAACCAATCGATTTGAAGGTGTTGTATCTAATAACTGGACCGGTTTAGGTGGTGTAGTTGATATCGACCAAGATACATATATTAATGCTGAAGAAGCTACTGATGAAGATACATTAAGATTCTATACGGCCGGTAATCAAGAGTTATATATTAATGATAATGGTTTATATGTAACTGAACAGATTACTACTCCAACCGCTAATATTACTACGGCGAATACAACAACTGCAAACATTGGTACAATCACTGTATCAACTCAAATGGATGTTAATGCAGATGCTAATTTCTCTGCTGGTATTGATGTAACTGCAGGTGATGTTGATATTACAGATAACTTAAATGTTGGTGGTAATACTGTTGTTGATGGTAACTTAACAGTTAATGGAACAACTACTACTATTGAGTCTACGGTAACAACATTAAATGATCCAGTAATTAAAGTTGGCGCAGGTTCATCTATTACAGTTGACTTAATTGATCGTGGTGTTAATTTTGACTATGGTGATGGCACAGCAGTTAAGACTGGTTTCTTTGGTTTTGATAATGCAACAAATAGATTCTCATATAAACCTATTGTTGATATTACTGATGAAGATTATGTAGCACCTTGGGGTGATGCACAATTCGGTAGCTTATTCTTAAGAGGAACACTCGAAGCTGGTGCTAATGGTAATTTAGTTATAACCGATAATGGTATTACATTAACCTCGGGTGATTTAACTATTGCTCCGGCCGGTGGTGATACTAATATCACGGGTGACTTAAATGTATCTGCTGCCTTAGAGGTTACTAGTACAACAACACTATCTAATACATTAGATGTTACTGGAGCTACAACATTAAATAACACATTGAATGTTGTTAATGCGGCAGACTTTGATTCAACATTAAATGTTGATGGTACTGTTACATTAAAGAATAATACTTCAATTGGTTCTTCGGGCCAAATGGTAATTAATAGTTCTGGTGTTATGACAGCAGGTACTATTGATGGTGGTACTTTCTAAATAGGAAACCCTATTTATGTAAAAAGGAGCTTAATCGCTCCTTTTTTTTCGTATAAATAAACCTATAAAGTATATACTTTATATTACATTAAATAACAGAGAACCATACATATGGCTGGAACACAGATAAAAATTAAACAGAGTGCTGTTGAAGGGAAAATACCTGTATCGGGATCTCTACAACAAGGCGAATTAGCCTTAAACACATTCGACCAAAAATTATATTCAAAAGACTCTACAGGATATGTCTTTGAAATTGGTGGATCATCAGGTGCTAATGAGATTATTACAACTGATATTATTGCCACGGCATCTCAAACTAGCTTTCCAGTCTTATACAATGTATTATATGATCATGTAAATGTATATTATAATGGTCTTAAATTAGCAGAAGTAGATTTTACAGCAACATCAGGAACCAATGTAATTCTTACAGCAGGTGCTCTTGTTGGTGATATAGTAACTATTGAGGTTATTAAAGCCTTTAATTTAGTTAATGGTTCTAATGTAAATGAACATGAATTCATTGCAACGTTAGGACAAACCACCTTTGTTGTTCCCGATGGTTATAATAAAGCCGCGGATGACATTGATGTATATGTTAATGGTATTAAACTATTAGCTTCTTTAGACTATACTCATACCAATGGCACTGATGTTGTATTAACTGATTCAACCGTGGCCGGTGATGAAGTTGTTATTAAGCATATTAAAATTATTGCTTTGGCCAATGTTGTTAATGCTTCAGGTGAGAATGCTTCGGCAATCATACCTACAGGCACTACGGTTCAAAGAGATGTATCACCTGATGCTGGTTACCTAAGATTAAATAATACATTAAATGTTATTGAATTTTATAATGGGACTACTTGGGTTTCCCTCGGTACCGAAGGTTATACTGATACTAAGATAACTGATCTTATTGCCGCGGCCCCTGCAGCCCTTGATACATTAAATGAATTAGCCGCGGCACTTGGTAATGATGATGACTTTGCAACAACTGTTACCAATGCATTAGCTGGTAAGGTAGATGACTCACAAGTTTTAACAGATGTTCCAGCAGGAGCAGTATTCACTGATACTGTTTATAGTCATCCAGCCTCTCATACAATTGCTGAAGTAACTGGCCTTCAAGGTGCATTAGATGGTAAGGTTGATGATGCTCAAGTTTTAACTAATGTGCCTTCAGGTGCTTTATTTACTGATACAATATATAGTCATCCTACTAATCATGCCATCTCGGTTATCACAGGATTACAAACAGCCTTAGATGGTAAGGTAGATGACTCACAAGTTTTAACTGATGTACCTTCTGGTGCTGTATTTACAGACACTGAAACCACTACAACGTTGTCTATTGCTACTAATATTCTATCTTATGTAGATGAATTAGGTGCAACAACTAACTTAGATTTATCTCTGTACTTAGATGACACCAACCTAGCTTACATCGCTAGTGGTGCCTTAAATGGTACTACAGGTATTGCTACATTCACTAGGAGTGATGCTACAACCTTCACAGTTGATTTAAGTGCTTTATTAGATGATACGAGTGTTACTGTAAACAATACATTAACAAGTACAAGTACAACTGAAGCGTTAAGTGCTAATCAAGGTAAAGTCTTAAAAGGTTTAGCTGAT
>Ga0233442_1000685_pt1 | contig 30910 bp, 31 predicted proteins | sample SI_123_September_3_FD_182789 | JGI IMG/M metagenome (GOLD analysis project Ga0233442, IMG submission 182789) | Seawater microbial communities from Saanich Inlet, British Columbia, Canada - SI_123_September2016_150_MG | ecosystem: Environmental > Aquatic > Marine > Inlet | place: Canada: British... | reverse complement strand
GCTTTCCTGAGGAATAACACTCATCACCCAATAATTTGTTAATTTTATATTTAATACGAGGGCTCACTAGGCTAGCAATATCAAATAGGGTTTTTGGCACACTCCATCTTGGAATTGATTTTCCAACTGCATTACACATAGCATTATAAATCTCACGAGAAGAGTATGAAATATCGTCTGTTGCGATAAAAATTTCTCCATTGGCACGTTTATCTTTAGAAACTAACAAAATTGCCTTCACCAAGTCATCTACATGAATCATAGAGCGTTGGTTCCCTATCTCAGGCAAGGGTGGAAACCAGCCCTTCTTAATGCCAGATAGCATCAATTTAAAATTACCTTTTACATCTGGACCATAAACCAATGAGGGGCGAATAATTGAAACATGCATGCCTGACTCTTTAGCTATTTGCAATAATTTCAATTCTGCTTCTCGCTTAGTTTTTCCGTAAACATCTTCTGTATTATTCTGATCCCTCTCATTCGCGCATTTTCCAAGAGGTGGATTCCCACCTGCCTTGACACTACTAACAAAAACAAAACTTGTAACATTAGACTTTACAGCTAGCTTGGCTAATCTTATTGTTGCATCCACATTAACTTTTTGATAAACATTTTGAATTTTAGTAGCATCTCTCAGATCATGTGCAAAGCCAGCTAGATGAAAAACTGTATCCACTCCAACTAGAGCATTATCAGGTATCAACTCAGATTTCAAATCACAAACTACAGTCTCATAATCAAGTTGTTTTTCACGAGATAACACTCTAATATTAGCATCTATCGCCCTAACAAGCCTTTGTCCAATAAACCCCGTACTACCTGTGACAAAATTAATCAAAACGACCTTTCTTGGGCTTTATTACCATCTCTATTAGACGAATTAAATACCGTATCAACTGAAAAATAGGCAATGACCAGATGCCATTAGATTTTAACGAAAGGTTGATCTCATTAAAAATCAACCTTTTACTCTGCCACCCAGAATTACTTACCCCGCCTGATGACATTTTTATAGAAATTCGATCTAGGTGAGACCACTTAATATTTCGACCATAAAAAAATCTCACAAGAAGGTCAAAATCACCAGAAATTTTATATTTATCCGAATATAGTCCAAATTCATCAAATAAAGATTTATTAATAAAGCAAGTAGGATGAGGAGGCATCCAGCCCAACCTAAACAACCACCTCTTAAAGTAACTTGATATACAGTAACGCAAAATTTTCTCTGACTTTCTATCTATAATTAACATATTTGAAAAACAAAATTCAGCGTTTACCCTGTCCATATGTTTCATAATATCCGAAATAACACTCTCATCATAAAACACATCATCAGAATGAAGAATCGATATAACATCGCCAGTAGATTGCATGATTCCTTTATTTAAAGCATCATAAATACCCGTATCTGTTTCAGAAATAAAATAATCAATAAACTTAATATTTTCCTTAACAATATCACAAGTACCATCAGTAGAGCCACCATCGATTAATATATACTCAATATTATCATAATCTTGAGAAATTAGAGATGTGATAGCTTTTTGAATAAACTCAACATTGTTATACACAACGGTTATTACTGAAACTTTTTTATTATTAGTATTTCTCATTAAATAGGATTTTAGTAATTTTTTTAATTATGAGATCTTTATTAAACTCATTTTCTATTAATTTTTCATTATTAATGGTAAATTTATATTTTTCATTCTCAGGCATATCTATACACCTTTCAAAAGCTTTTTTAATAGCATTTAAGTTGGATGGATCCACGCTAATACCTAGGTTATTATTATTTACAATATCTGCTACATCTCCATTGATAATAGCCAATATAGGCTTTTTAACTGCAATATATGTTTGAAATTTAGCAGGAATTGTTACTGAATAAATTGGCATATCAATTAAAGATACAATTAAAAAATCACTGGATTTATAATATTTTCCCATATCTTTACGCATCTGTTTGCCATGAAAGATAATGTTTGGATTATTATTAGAAAGTTTTTTTAAATTAGCCAGATTAGAACCGTCACCAATAATATTCAATTGGGTTTTCTTTTGGTACTCATCTGGCAATAAGCAAAAAGCATTAATAATATTTTCTAGATTTTGAACCTTTCCAATGTTGCCTGCAAAAGTAAAATGAATTTTTTTGGCCGCACTAAAAATAATTGGCTTTAAATTCATATCTAAATAAATCGCCCAATTTGGGGTGTAATTTAAGTCCAAACTATTTTTAATATATGGCTTCAATTTTGACTTAAACCCCTTTGCTGAAATACCAATACGGTCAACGTTATGAAACATAAGACTTACAAATTTATCCAAAAAAAATGAAAGTAGTTTTGTTTTTTTAAAGCCATATGCGTAAACACTATCTGGCCAAACATCTTGCACCCAAAACATAGTTGGCTTCTTATAAAGTTTACCAATAACGATTACTGGAAGCATATCTGTAAGTGAGCCTAAATTAAATCCAAAAACATGACTATATTTTTTCCCAATGAAAATTGCAGCAATACTGCCAAAAACCATAAAAAATATGTATCTTAATAGTTTTTTAACTATACTACCCCTATACCCTGTAACTGCATACAATCTAAAAATATTAATACCTTGATACAGATCTCTCGAAAAAAACTTATTTTTGTACCCATTAAAAACTACACTTTCAGGATAAGTTGGCGTCATAGTTAACACATCAACATTGTAACCCTTATCTTTCCACGACAGAGCAATATCATTTATATTAAACTCTTCAGGATAAAAAACCTCTGTAACAATCAATATCCTAGGTTTTTTCATATTTTTTCTCTTGAAAGTTTTCCTTTTTTATCTTTTACCCCTTTTTTAACCCATAATGCACTATGCGGACTATTAGTTAGTACTTGATTTTCAGGCCTTGGATCTTTCGTGTAATAATATAAAATAATTGATTTTCTGTCTATATCATCAGGGAAGTTTATTGGATCAGGAATTCCATGATAGCTATAATCGTGACTATCGAATACCACTAGTCTATTAAACAAAGGTTCCACTTTTTTAATCAGTTGTGTACCGTTATTATTATAAATTCCGAATTCACCACCCCATGATTCTTCCCAATCAGGATTTAAATATATTAAAGCGTTCATTCGTCGATTCAATCCAGTAGCATCATGATAGTTACCATCAACATGAACATCAAGTAATCCGCCTTTCTGAGTAATATTTAAACCACCACCTGAAAAATAAGGATCGGGAATCAATTTTTGTATTTCAAATACTTTAGAAAATGCATTTAATACTAAAGAGCTATTTAGAATTCTCACACTGTCAATAATATCATCAGGGATGTCAAACTCACTCTCCCATTTAGTTCTTGACTTGACTTCAATACCATCATCATTTTCATGCTCCCATACATTACTACTCAACTCAGGAAAATTGTCCATACATTTTTGCGCTAAATCATCTGGCAAAAAATTATCAACAATAAGATGCTTATAAGGCTCTCGATAAAAACTATTTTTTGTTATCTTATTTGCACAAGCATCTGCGATTTTCTTTAATTCTGATTGCTTCATTTTTCTATTATTTTTTTAAATTTAAACTTTATATGAATACATATTGCTAGACTTTATGTTTACAACCATTTCCTTGATCATATTTTCATAGTCAGGAATATCGTAGTCTATAAGCAGCCTTGTATCTACAAAACTTTTATCAATACTATTCTCTTCTACTGGACTAATACTAATTTCTTTTTCTGTATATTTTTGAAACAACTTCAAAAGCTTATATTTATTGATTGATAAGTTGTTTGTTACATGATATAACCCTGTTATATTTCCATCAATAGCCCATTTAATGATCTTCGCCAACTCTATTGTGGTAACACCTGACCAAACAGACTTCTTAAACCCAGAAATATCACCTGACTGACCCATAAACCAATGAAAAAGCCCATTACCATTGCCCTTTAACTCTGGACCAACAATAGATGTCCTCAAGGTCAAATTAGCATCATCTTCAATCTCTCCTAATATCTTCGTTTGTGAATAAACTCCTTTTCCATCTTTAACGTCTGATTCAATATAGCCACCTTTGTCGCCAGAAAATACACAATCAGTTGAAATATGTATTAATTTAGCACCAATATTTTTAGAGATTTTTTTTAATTGATGCGGCAAGTACGCATTTAAATAAATAGCATTTTCCACATTACTACTTCCATGAATCAATATACCAATACAATTCACAATAAAATCAGGACTCAACTCAGTAACAACCTTTTCGAATGCCATTTTATCTGTCGCATCTGATATAACAGTTTTCTCTCTTAGCTTAGACCTAAAAGCAATATCTATGACATCATAATCATCAAACTTTAAAAAATAGTTAACAACTTGATGCCCTAGCATCCCCGTTGAACCTAACACTAAGATTTTTTTTTTCAAAACTAAATATCCTTATGCCAAACAGTTCTATTGACATAATCAACATACGACAAGATGATCCGTAAAACTTTCTTGGAAACGTTATCGGCTTCATAGTCTTTAACTGGCTTTATTGCTCTAACATCTTGTGAATTATGATCTGTTGCAACTTCAACTGCATCAATAATTCTAGTCTTACTCAATCCAGACATGATTACTGTTGCTTCATCCATACCTTCTGGCCTTTCGTGCGCCTGGCGTATTGTGACAGCAGGTAAATTCAGTATTGAAGCCTCTTCAGCAATAGTGCCGCTATCTGAAATCACACAAAATGCATTCATTTGTAGGTTGTTATATTCATGAAAACCATAGGGTTTTGAAAATCTAATTAAAGGATTTTCGTTTTGGCATTCAATATCTTTCAACTTCTTTCTTGTTCTTGGGTGTGTTGAAATAATAATTGGCATACTATATCTCTTAGTTAGTTCATCAATTGATTCTAATAAATCACTGAAGTTTTTAGGAGAATCAACATTTTCTTCCCTGTGAATACTCATAACAATATACGCTTTTGGCTTTAACCCTTCTTTACCTAGAATGTCGCTAGATTTGATCTTTTCCATATTGGCACTTAAAACTTCTGACATCGGTGAGCCAGTTTTAATAATTGTTTCAGGCCTAATACCTTCTGCAATCAAATAGTCTCTAGCTTGCTCCGAAAGGGGTAGATTAATATCGCTCAAATGATCAACAATCTTTCTGTTTACCTCCTCTGGCACTCTTTGATCAAAGCATCGATTTCCCGCCTCCATATGAAAAATTGGTATTTTTCTCTTCTTGGCTGGGATAACACTTAAGCAGCTATTGGTATCACCATAGATTAATAAGGCATCTGGCTGTATTTCAGCAAAGACCTTGTCAGCCTTTGCAATAATATCTCCAATAGTTTCCGATGGTGTACCTTTAACAGCTTCTAGGAAAATATCAGGTTTTCTAATGCCTAACTGCTCAAAAAATAATTCATTCAATTCATAATCATAATTTTGACCGGTATGTACAATTGTATGTTCTACGTGTCGATCTAGCTCTTTCATTACTTGACTTAGCTTGATAATTTCTGGCCTAGTACCAACAATAGTCATTACCTTCAGTTTACTCATTTTTTCCGAAACTCCTTTAAATCATCCTGAATTTCTCTAAGGTTTAACAGTAACTCTGTTAATTCCTCTTCATTTAATCTATGGGTGTTATGAGAATGGTATTCACCTGCCTCTGTAATAACCTCCCCCCCTTCTTCAAAAAACTGGTTGTAATTAAGATCTCTAGTATCAGCAGGGATTCGATAATATTCACCCATATCAATAGCCTTTACCATTTCCTCTTTCGTCAGTAAAGTTTCATACAGCTTTTCACCATGCCTTGTGCCAATAGTTTTAATCTTATGATCAGACTTCCCTAAAATATTTTTCATAGTATTGGCAAGCAATTCGACAGTTGCAGCAGGGGCCTTTTGCACAAAAATATCTCCACTCTGCCCATTCTCAAATGCAAACAATACTAAATCTACCGCCTGATCAAGACTCATCATAAATCTAGTCATATTAGGATCTGTAATGGTAATAGGCTTGCCGTTTCTCACCTGATCGATAAATAATGGAATAACAGAGCCACGACTAGCCATCACATTACCATATCTAGTACAAGCAATCATAGTATCTTCTACATTTCTACCTTTGGCTACAATCACTCTTTCCATCATAGCCTTACTAATACCCATAGCGTTAATTGGGTAAACTGCCTTATCCGTACTCAGTGCAATAACTTTTTCAACACCAGCTGCAATAGCAGAATTCAATAAGTTTTCAGTGCCAATAACGTTAGTTTTGACTGCTTGCATTGGATAAAACTCACATGATGGGACTTGCTTTAAAGCGGCCGCATGAAAAACATAATCAACCTCTCTCATCGCATCGTCAATTGAATTTTTATCTCTTACATCGCCAATATAAAACTTAAGCTTATCATTATTGTAAAACTTTCTCATATCATCTTGCTTAAGCTCATCCCTCGAGAAAATTCGTATTTCTTTAATATTAGTAGTTAAAAACCTTTTTAATACAGCACCACCAAATGAACCTGTACCACCAGAAATCAATAAAACCTTATTTTTAAACATTTATAACCTCATCAAATACATCTAGAATACTACCAAACTTACTCATTTCACTTTGCCTTAAATCATCCTGTATAGATAAAATTTTATCGCTATAAAACTCCTTACAGTTTATTGCAGTCATTATAGTGTTGGACAAAGAATTTTTACCAAACAACTCATATTTAAACATATTCTCTCCATAAACCGCGTTAGCATATTCTTCGTCTGGAGAGATGGTAATAACGCCACTCTTTATACCTTCTATTACATGCAACCCCAATGTTTCAATAACGGAAGTGGAAATTAGAATTGTATTATCGCAAAATAATTCTGTCATTTTTTCTTGGTCACTTATATAACCAAGAAAATTTGTTTTTGAATTTAAAGACACATCCCAAACTTTAGATTCACTCAATTGCTCATTGGCTAATGTAATATTAATTTCAAAATCAACACCTACCTCAGTCAAATCTAACATGGCATTTGTAAAATCTTGAAGATTTTTATGTAAACTCTCAAAATGAGGACCGACAATATACAAAAACTTTATTTTTTTTGAAAAATCATATTGTCTTGGTGCGTGGAATGCGTTATCAGTCACATCAATATCACCCTTTACATAAAATACTTTACTTTTAGTATTAATAAAATCTGACAAATTCTGCTTAACATGTGAAGATTGTATTTCCAAATGAGTGGCAAAATTAAACATTTGAATGAAGACTATCCTTTTTACAAAAACATCTTTAAACCATCTCAAATAGAGATTTTTTTCTTGATAAAAACCATCTAGTTTTTTGGAATAAAACAGAAGATTGTGAATTTTTACTAGCTGTGGAGTTTTGGTAAAAAATTGAGTAGTTCCAGAAAAATTATATATTAAGTCAATACAATACTCTTTGACTAGCCTCTTAAAGATTATATTTTCATAAAAAAGTCTGTATATCAAGCTTTTATTATTAATAAATAAAAATTTAAACAAGGTACTCTCTTTATGCGCACTAAGTAACTTTCTAATATTAACATTATCATTAACAACAATCAAATATCTACGACCCAAAGGATCTTTTAAACATTCATATAAAAATTTATCCAAGACGATAATACCTCCGGAATCTTTTATCCCTAAAGCATTAACCAATATCATAACTCACTCTAGTCTTATTATTAGTAATCATGTGAAATCACCTTATCATCTCAGATAGGATACTATTAAAAATAATCTTCTTATCTACTTTCCTCATTAGGCCAACATGAGAAAAATCCAACCTTTTAACACGTTTATATATATAACGCACTAGCAATGATTTTTCCTCTGAATTCAACACTGATGGCAGATTTTTTACAATTAAGGAGATTTGCTGATGGTTATCTTTATAGAACTGATGGAGCATAGATTTTGTTTCTTCGAGTATTAGTGCATTATTCACTTTAGATAAAGACCCTCTAAGTATCCTATACTTTAACACTACGCTATCAACATTGCCAAATCTTGCGCCACACCCGTACATTCTGAGCCACAAATCTAAATCTTCCGCTATTTTGTAAGAAGATTGACCATACTTTAAAGAATTTGTATCTAAAAATCGCTTTCGAATCATGACACTAGGATGAGCAAAAGGGACTTTAAACAATAACGACAAAGCGCACATTTTATGACTTATTGGTACAACATTTAATCCGTTAATCTTTCCATTACTATTTATTAACAGAGAGTGCCCCCCACAAATATCCACTCCAGAGTCTTCCATATGAATTATTTGCTTTTCAAACCTTGTTGCTAAACTAATATCATCAGCATCCAATCTTGCTATGTACTTACCTCTTGATTTTTTAATACCCTTATTTAAAGCACCAGATATTCCTTCCTTGTCTCCATTAATCAAGACAACTCTTGTGTCTTTCTCTTGGAATTCTTGAATTATAGAGAGTGTCCCGTCAGTAGATTCATCATAGACAATCAGGAATTCAAAGTCTTTGTAAGTTTGATTTAAAATTGACTCTATAGCTTCTTTTAGAAAATTTTCACCATTGTAAACTGGCATAACTACAGAGATTTCAGGACTTCTATTCATTTCATTCTTCTAAACAAACAACTCTTCACCGCAAAGACTTTTCATTACCATATGTCCAAATACAGTCTGTGCATCTTCACAGAGTTGCATATCATTAGATCGTATCCAAACAGAATTATCAGATATCTGTTTTAATCTACCGCCATCATATCCGCAAATTGTCAAAGTATTAACCTTCATTTCATTTGCCACATTTGTCGCCTTAACAACATTCTTAGAATTTCCACTGCCGCTAAGAGTGATTAATAAATCACCCTCATGTAACAAGTTTTTTACTTGCTCTGAAAATACTTCATTATAAGACAAGTCATTTGAATACGCTGTAATCAAACCGATATTGTCTGAAAGACAAATGCCATTAAATTTCAACCCGGTATGGGCGTAAACCATCTTATTCCAGTCAGTAATATAATGTGATGCTGCTACAGCGCTACCGCCATTACCACACACAGCAACTCTCTTTTCTTTCTCGATAGTTTCTTTGATTAAACTAATCGCATTTTCAACTTCTTGATGATCAAAATTTTCAATAACCAAATTATGCTGTTTAATGTAATTTTCAATAGTAAACTCCATAAGTCTATTCCTTTATTTGATCTGAAAATACAATTTTACTACCGCCGTTATCAAAAGAGAAAGGCACTCTCTGCAAGCCTTTCATCGATTTTATAATATCAGCATGTTTTTCCCTTGACGCAAAAAACATTATAAAGCCACCATTGCCTGCACCCAGTAGTTTGCCTCCTGTTGCGCCTGCTAGTATTCCCTTACTGTACCAGTCATCAATCTGGAGATCGCTTATGCCTACTGTCAGTTGACGCTTTAATTGCCAATTCTGGTCTAGCAACTCTCCCAAAGGCTCAATATCATCATTTTCAAGCAAATCTCTCATATTATAAGCCAAAGATACCATGCTTGACATTAACTCTCTTTTACCTGCTTGCTTCATATTATCTGATTGCTCGCTTAACAAAGCAGATGCACTGCGCGTTCGACCCGTATAGAAAACAATGATTGATTCTTCCATTTTTTTGATTGTTTCAGGTTTGCAAATAACTGGACTTACTACTACCGAATCATCTTCATTAAACTCAATCAAGTTCAACCCACCAAACGCAGCAGCATACTGATCTTGCTTACCTATTCTATCGCCACACAAGTCAATTTCTATATGGCTTGACAATCTACCTAACTCCTCTTTAGATACGTTTTTACCTTTATACGCATACAAAGCGTGTAGTAATGCAACTGTATAAGAGCTTGACGATCCTAGCCCAGAACCTTGTGAGGGAATGTCTGATATTGATGTAATTTCAACCCCTCCTTGAATGTCAAGCAATTCCAAAGTATTACGAACAATCGGGTGTTTGATTTGTTGAATGCTGCTTTCATTTTCAGTGATTGAGTAACTCAGTCTAATATCATTATCAAATTTTTGATTAACTGTAACATACATATACTTATCAACCGATGTTGATAATACCGCCCCACCCCTTTGCCTGTAGTAAGAAGATAGGTCGCTACCACCACCTACAAAGCTCATTCTTAATGGCGTTCTGCTAACAATCATATTATCCAATTTCCTTTAATACCAACTTAACTGCCTCACTTAAATCTTTTGCAACAAAGTCTGGAGTTGCTTCATAACTACTATCTTTGCCGGCATGTCCGGTACGGACCAAAATACTTTTCATTCCTGCATTCTTTGCAGCAACTACATCTCTAACACTATCACCAATCATCCATGAGTTCTCTAAAACAATATTCAAATCCTTCTTTGCCTGTATAAACAGGCCAGTTTTTGGCTTTCTGCAATCACAATCAAACTTTAATGCTTTAATCTCACCTTCAAAGCCACCATCTGTATGATGAGGACAATAATACAATCGATCAAGATAAGCGCCCTGCTTACCAAGCAATGTGTCCATTTTATTATGAATTACCTTTAACTCAGACTCTTTTAACTCACCTCTAGCAATCACTGGTTGATTGGTTACAACAACAGCCAGAATGCCCGCTACATTGATTTGACAAATTGCTTCTCCCACACCGTCAATAAGTTCAAACTGTTCTTGACTGGATAAATGGTTCACTTCTTGATTAATAGTGCCGTCTCTATCCAAAAAAATTGCCATTTTAGGTGTTTGTTTTTTTAACGATTTAACCTTGCCAGAATCAATATCCCTTTCGACTTTAGATAAACGTTTTGGCGTACCCATATCTTTAATATATTCTGTAGATATATACCCATATAGTTTCTTTTTAGATTCTAACATCAGTGGGAACAGCTCTTTTGCAATATCAGGCCTGTCAGATATTAAATCAACACCTTGTAATGCATTTTTATTAAATATGTAAACAGCCGCATTTACTAAGTTTTGACGCCATTGATTATCATGTGGATATGGATGAATTTTTTGCACCTGAAAATCAGAATTAACCTCAACCAAATCTGAATCATACGGATGGTCATTAGGATGCAAAAAGATGGACGCATCACCTGCTTGGTTTTGATGGAATGTCCAAAAAGAACCTAAATCAATATCAAAGAAAGTATCACCATAAACAACTAAAAATTGCTCATCTAATTCAGGCAGTGCATCCATCAAAGCGCCGGCGGTTCCTCGGGGGGTATCCTCAACAATGTATTGAATAGTTGCACCATATTGATCGCCATCACCAAAGTAATCTTCAATGACTTCTTTCTTGTAAGAGACCAATAATTTAATATCAGTGATGCCATACTCAACACACTGCTCAATTAAGTGTTGCAGTAATGGTTTGCCCAGCACAGGGACCATAGGCTTGGGCAAATTACCAGAAACTTCTTTGAGTCTTGTACCTTTGCCGCCAGCAAGGATAACCACTTGCTTCACTTATACTTCTTCTTGTGATGCAATTTCACTCACTGCTCTTTGCACAGCCTCCAATGAAGACATCTTTGGAGACCAGCCCAAGCCTTTTAACTTATCAACTGAGTAGTAAAAACGAGGCACATCACCAACCCATCCTCTATCAGTTTTCTGATAGTTTATTTTTGCATCTGGAGAAATTACTTTAGTTGTTTCTTCTGCAATCTGTTTAACAAATACACCATCATCCATTGCGCCAATATTGTAATAGTTCATACCATTACCAGTATTATTATTGATAAACAGCATTGCCTCTACTAGTTCGCTCACATGCAAATAGGTCTTTTGCTGAGTACCATTACCCAGCACTTCCAATGTGGATATGTCTTTTTTTAGCTTCTTGATAAAATCTAAAATAACGCCATGCGTTGCAGGCACGCCCACAACATTTGGAAATCTGTAAATACACACCTTATCCAAAAAAGACTCTAAAGAAGCACTAATTAATGCCTCAGATGATAATTTCATCGCGCCATAATTAGAAATTGGCATTAGAGGCCCAATGTCTTCATGCAGTCTATTTTCATTAAAGCCATACACAGCAGAACTTGAAGCAAAATAAAGCCTTTTACAGTCTATTTCTTTCATGATTTTCAAAGTTGAAACTGTTGACATAAAGGTGTCATCTAAATCAACATTCATATCTTCCACACCTGCAGGAATGTCAGAGTTAGCTGCAAGGTGCCAAACTTCATCAATTTTAGAGTTATCTCCTAAAATATTTATAACATTACTCACATTATTCACATTAATGGTATGCAGAGTAACCGCCGATAAATCTAAATACTTAGCTGAACCCAAGGACAACTTATCAATAACAACAACTTCATTATTTTTCGAAAGACTCTTTATCAACACACTACCAATAAACCCAGCGCCGCCTATTACTAGAATTTTCATATATTACACCCTTATCCATATTGACGGAATTAAATCAAAGGTATTATCATTCATTTTCTTATCCATAAACCACTGTTTTGGTGAGATCACCACTTTCTTACCATTATTATTCAGCCAAGCCCCCCACCAACTAAAGCTACTATTTGCAATAATATTATGATCACATAGACTCATTAAAAAAATGTCTTCATTTGGACAACTATCCTGGTCACTATCAACAAAAGTTGAATTTTTAATATGTAAATTATCAACAACCCACTCCATATCGTCCGAAAAGATAAAATACCAAATATTGTCAGAAAATTTATTTTCTAGTAACTCTATAGATTCTTTATAATATTCTATGTCTAAAACTCCATGCACCTTATTTGCAACACTGTTAGTTAAATAATCTCCACGTCGCATATGAATTGAACAGCTTATTTTGCACATACTTATCTCTTTCTGAATTCCGGCATTATAAGTCGATAAACTATTTTTTAATGAAATCTGAGACAATATAACTTCTCTTATCTCAAGAAAATATTTTTCACTTTGAAAGTAACCCTGAATATATGTATCGTCCTCAGGAGACATCAGCCTATCATCAAAAAAGAAAAATTCCTCCCCTGTAAGTCTATTATTTTTAAATCCAAATTGTTTTTTTAATTTGGAGGCAACGCCTAAGACTCCAAATCGACGCAACTCACCCGGAGTTGCTAATTCAATATCAATCAAATATCTATCAATAAAATATCCTCCATGTAATTTATAGGTCTCAAATGCACTTATATCTATCTTTACTTCATACCCTCTTTGTTGTAAAGACTTTGCGTAGGCGTATTGAAATATTTGATTTCCTAATCCGCCCACTAATTTTACAATAATCAAAATTTAATACCGTTTATGTTGTAGTTTTTCATATCCTGAAGTTTTCTAAAAATCCCAGCTCTTTAAATCACCACTCCCCTCTTGTGGGTGCGAGAGGTATACTCTTTTTGGGTATTGGAGTTGTTGTGTGGAGTGACGTCGATAGAGGGATGATTGCCGCAATCATGATCAGCGGAAAAAATGGCACTAAATAACGGTGATGAATAAACGAAAAACCACCAACAAGAAAGAAAGATAATAAAATAATCACGTAAAGAGCATTGATAGAATTGTGTAGATAGCCATCTAACCTGTACAGATTAATCATCTTGAATACAGTCTTATATATATACGGCATCATAATTAAAATTGTAGATACTTGTACAAATCTAAAGATTGAGAACATGCCTTCTTCATAAAAATATTCAATAGGATTTGGAATAAATCCAAACATTGGCTCAAATAAAGTCTGCAACACTCTGACTACAATCGCAAAAAAAGAGAATCCATAATAATTATTTCTGATATTTTCAATAATAGCACCATATGTTTCTGTTTGCGAGCTACGGAAGCGTTCCACTGCCTCCATTTCAAGCATTCCAAAGGATATAATCACAGGATAAATTAACGATAGTGCAATAATTGCAAACAAAGAAAAACGGAAACTCCTATTATTAAATCGTGTAATAGCTACCGTACCCAGCAAAATCACTATCAGTTGATACCTGAAAAAAATCAACGCCACTGAGACCCACAAAACAATAAACAACCTTCTTCTATTGTAAAAATAGACAAGCATTAGCAGCAATAGCATTGTAGGAAGCTCTTTTAAAGCTCCAATCGCATAAAATGAAGTACTTGGAAGTAATGCAAATACCAGCATTGTATGTTGAGCTACTCTAGGACTAACACCATAATAATTGAGATTTTTTTCAAAAAAAACAAAAATAAACCAGATAATAACTACATTAATAAATAAAACTATAAACCAGTCAAATTGAGCTGCATACCAAATAAAACTAGGTCCAATCGTATTTTTTACTCCGGACAGGATGATCGATAACCACACATTGTCAGTATCGATAATGGACTTGTATATGAATGTATCTGGAATCAATATCCGTGTAAATCCATTCTCAAGATCAAGCCATTCTCCATGGGCTAAATAGGCATAAAAATAATCAAGATACTGATAACTCAATAATAGCACCCACGCCGTTAGCATTACCCTCGTAAAAAAAAATCTTGATACTTTCACTCTTTTTTTACCGCCACACAGTGCCATCCAAAGCAAGCCAAATCTTCTGCCCGTTTATCAGTGCGCATATAAAAGTAGAACCAACCAATCAGTCCATATAGATACGCTAGTGGCCAACTCCAGTTTTTACGCTGACGCTCTATACCACCAAGACGGGAAATTTCCTGGCGCATTAAAGCAAACCAATTACCATTAGCGGTCAAAGTTTTTATCGAAAGACCTCTCGCTTCAAGATGATGTTCATACCAATATTTTGAAAAACCTGTACAATAATGATAAGGTGCCATATGTACCAAGGAACTGAATGGGGCGGTCAAAATCAAATTTCCACCAGGCTTAAGCAGTCTATAAAACTCATCTAAAGCATGCGTCGGCTCTGGAATATGTTCCAGCACCTCACTACAGAGAATAGCATCAAAACTGGCGTCTGGCTCTGGAATTGCCGTAATGTCACTGACAATATCTATGTGTGAGATATCCCAGTTTTCTAGTTGCAGACTATCACTCCCCACCTCTTTTTCACCTTGATACTGACAAAAATCCTGCGATACGTACTTCAGGTGTTTGCAATATTTACGATTTTTGAGCTCACCTGCACCAGCATCGAGAATTCTTATACCCTTTGGTAAAGCTTCAAGAACCTCCTTTAACCACTTCTGACGATTTATCTCGTTATAGTCCTGAAAAAACATTACAACATCCACTCCTTTATAGGTTGAAAATAAAAAAAATAAAATTAGTCGGTCATCATTATTTAAATACCTTACATCGAACTTCTTCAAATAATACAGACAAAGCAGTACAAGAGATAAAGCTCACTCTAGGGAGAGAATTCATAACTGACCTTTACCCTATTATTTCTCACGTTAATTAGAATATCCAGCACTAACTGCCTTTTTTATGTATTTCGTGTCTGAAATTAAATTCTTAAAATGTACTAATAGTATTATCTGTAACTCCCATCAGTCAGAGTCACTCTTATATCCTTGTGTCAATATAGAGCCCGAAGTATCTTCCAAAAAAAACTACCACAATTGATACACTAACTCTACTCACACATACTCGAGAATAGATGAATAATGCGCAATAATCAAAGGTGACGAGGTAGAGTTTTCATTAATACAGTATCCATTCTCTCCATAACTCACAAACTCAACCCCTGTAAAATCTCTGTAATAATTATAAAAATCCGTATCCAATAACTGAAATGAGTATATATTATTTCTAGCACTATTAATTGCTAACAACCATAACGCTGTCGTTACAAAACCAGCCGCACATTCATATTCTTTTAATTGCTCATACAAATTAATATCAGAATCAACAAATCTTACCTTTTCTTTAAGCTCATCATTAAATTCAATAAAATTAAAGGCACCCTTTTTGCATCTTATATGAAAGCCCTTACCAGACGAGAGAAAAACTTTAGCAACTTCACTAATCCTTCTATTTACAATTTTTTTTGCTAACTCTCTGGTGCAGTCATTGGAAGTCATAACTGCTTCAATATCGTTAGAGGCAATAAACAGAACAGCTTCATGGTGGTCTTCATGATCACACAGGTAATCATTAAGCAATTGATTGCCTATCACGTGAGAATCTTCGTAGATCGTTGATAAGTACTCTTTGCATCTTTCCGAATAACAGAGGCTCACATCATAAATCCTATGTTTTCTATTTTCCCACATACGAGTCATTGTTGGAAGAAATGAACCTCTTGATATAGAAACCTTACCAGTTGCCACCAATGAGAGAAAAATATCGAAATAACATTTTGAAAATAAAAAATTTATTTTTGAGAGTGGAATGTTATTACTGTAAAGCTGCGCTTGCCAAACAAAGTCTTTTTGTGGCTCAATTACAACCGACGGCCTTCGTAGAACAACTCTTGAATTTGCTTTCTTTTTGATCCGTTGCAAAAAATATCTTGTGTAGAACTCACTATCCTGATGTGTGATAATCGTATCCAGTGGATATGCCTCAATCAAATCATCGGCCATTTTTTTGTAATACCTTAAGGAATAAAGTGACCGTACAAGCCTTGGCTTATGCTGTAGTTTTTCTGGCCTATAAAATGGGATACTGGTAACGCCATCCACTGATGGAATATCCGCATATTCGGATAAAATAACAACTTTATGTTTCTGGGCAAGTAGCTTTACCTCCCACATAATAGTGGTCTCAAACAAATGTCTAGTAGCAGAAAATACAAATATCATTTTATAACATTCTATTACTTAAACATTCCCATAAAGATTATTCTTAATCATTGTATAACCCTTAAGAAGCTCATCAATACCTCTATCTAAAGAAAATTCAGTTTTAAACCCAGTTGATTCAATTTTATCATTTGAAACAATATAGTTTCTTTGATCAGGGTCTTTGCCAATTTGCTCGTCAATAAAGATAAAGTCTGGCACTTGTTTTTGAATCTGCTCACAAAGCTCTCTCTTAGAAACATTGGCATCAGATAAGCCCACATTATAAATTTCACCTTTCATTGCATCATGATTGTTAAGTGCATGCTGGAAGACACGAGACACATCACGAACATGAATATAATTTCTCTTGAAATGACTTTCAAAAAGCACAACAAATCGATCGTTCACCGCCCTATAAGTAAAATCATTCACTAATAAATCGATGCGCATACGTGGTGACATGCCAAAAACAGTTGCTAAACGGAAACTAATAGCATTTTCATGTTGCATTAACTCCTGTTCAATTCCAACTTTTTCAATTGCATACTGGGAAATTGGGCGCAATGGCGACTCTTCATTGCAATAATTGTCCTTATCGCCAGTGCCATAAGCGCTATTAGTAGTAGGCATAAGTACTATCTGATCTTTGGAAAGTAGTTGAAGCATTAATTCAATTGCATCGTGGTTAATAGTGGTGGCTCCTATCGGATCTAGACTACATAATGGAGCACCAACAAGCGCGGCTAAAGGAATAATTACATCAGCCTCTTTCATTAATTTTGACATTGTATCTCTCTGTCGTATATCACCCTTAACAACAGTAAAATTAGGATGATAACAACAATGATTAAGACTTGCCTGCTTAAACATAAAATTATCCAAAACAGTTACCTTATGGCCTGCTGTCAACAAATCAGGAACCATTGTTGATCCTAGATACCCTGCACCGCCTGTTACTAAAATATTGTATTTCACCTACTTCTCCTTATATAAAATTAAAAATTAAACACCTCTTTCTCTAAAGGTCTTTGAATTATTCAAAGATCTCTAGTTATAATAAGATTTTTTCTGCCCGATGGTAGTCTAATGGAATTCCAATATCAATAAACTTACCTTTAAACTCTTTTCCGAACAACCTTCCACCTTTGGAAAAGTAATTTATCAATATGTCATCTTCTAAAGATACCTTGTCTCCTGTTTTATACCCTAAAGAAGACAACACCTTTGGATTAATTATATAAACTCCTCCATTAGCCAAACCACTTGATTTCTTTAAGTCAGACTTTAATGACAATATTTCACCATTCGGACTTACATCTATACTCATATAACGCCCAAACTGACTAGTTCTGAAGAGTGAAAACGTCCAATCAGATTTGCACTCTAAATGAAACTCATACAGCTTGCCTAGATCTACCTCTATAAACGTATCGCCATTAAGTACAAGAAAAGTCTCCGTTAACCTTTTTTCAGCCAATAATAATCCACCACCTGTACCCAATAGCTCGTACTCCTCAGCATATTCAATAGAGGCATTTTTATAACATACTCCAAAATGATCAATAATGGTATTCTTCATATATCCAACAGATAAGATAAAATGATTAATACCTTGATCAATCCAATAATCCATTTGATATTCTAAAAACGGACGACCATTAACTGGTGCCATAGGTTTTGGCAAGTCAGGAACAGCCTCTCTTAATCTGGTACCTAGTCCACCTGCAAGAATAATTGCTGTAGTAACAGGCACTTTTAATTACTCAACTGAATTAAGAATACGGCATATATCATCAATCTCTTCACTTTTAAGATCAGGAAAGTTTCCAATATAGAACCCATAGAAATGCACATGCTCAGTTTCAGGAAAGCTCTTGTAATGATTATTGGGCACTATATCTTTGAGGTATGGTTGACGAGTTTGATTCCCTCCTCCTGCACTGCCACGTCTAAACTCCAAGTCCGAGCTCTTCATTTTTTTCATTAATTTTAAAACAAGTAGATCGTCAGGCTCTTTCAAGATTAAATTAAATGCATAATTACTAGAGCCTTCTAGTTTGAAATCTGTACGGTAAATTTTTGAGTTAAGCTGATCTAAGAATCTATGTAAATTTTTCGTACGGCGCTCAATATTTTCATCTAATCGCTTAAGTTGGCTCAGTCCCATAATTCCTCCAATTTCCGTATTTCTTACATTGTAAGCAGGAAATGCAAAAATAAAGTCTGGATGTAAACTTGGGTTCTCTTTATAATAATTTTCTTTTATAGTCGCATCATTAGCTTCTCGAACCATGCCATGAGATCTTAGCATACGTGCCTGCTGATATATTTTATTATCATTAGTGCAAACCATTCCACCCTCAATAGTGCTCATATGATGAGCATAAAAAAATGAAAAATTTGAGATTAGTCCAAAACTTCCTGCTTTTTTTTCATTATGCATAGCACCATGCGATTCACATACATCTTCAATTAAAGGAACACCTTTCGCATCAAGTTCATTGATCAATTCATCTGTTAACCCGTTAAAACCCTGTGCATGCGTCAAGAAAACAGCTTTAGTGTTGCTAGTAATACTAGAGAGTACTTGTTTAGTATCCATAGCCAATGAATGAGGATCAATATCAACAAAAATAGGGGTAAATCCATTTTGTAATACAGATGAAATATCTGATATCCACGTCAGTGTTGGCACAATCACCTCTCCCCCTTCTGGATGGCGTATTTTAAGTATTGCCATGGTTAGTAAATTAGCAGATGCTCCAGAGTTTACAAATACACTGTATTTAACACCTAACCATTCAGACCATTTTTTTTCAAACTCACGGATTATAGGCCCATTAGTTAGAATAGGATCATCTTGTTTTAGATGCTCAATAATGGCGTCTAAGTCATCACGTAAAATATTATTTCTCATTAGCGGGTATTTCATTATTACTCCATGATTTCATTCATAATAGCATACACAAAAGGCTGGATTTTTTTAAAAGCAGACTGGATACCTATGCCCACTTTTTCATGCAATTCTTCGCGTGAACCAAGTTCAAAACTATAGCCAGGTTCAACGCCAATACTTAAAGTTTTCAGGTTTAATTTACTTTTAGCAATAAATTCAAATAGCATTGAATCAAGCCCTCCACGACCACTGAAGCCCTCTTCCATACTTACCACTCCAGAATAAAATTCTAATACTTCTTTTAATTTCTCATTAGAAAAGTTGGTAAGATCAAATATATCAATAACACCAACTTTAAACCCACTTTTGTTTACTTCTTCTGCGAGCTTAAATGCAGTATGGACCATGAATCCAGTAGCTATAAAGCACACTTTTTCACCTTTTTCATGAAGATGAAAGCCATCAGTAATTACAGGTGGCTTTAATGGGTAAAGTACAGGTTGCACTTGCGCATCAAGACGCAAATACTTCAAACCATTAGTTTCAACACAACTATCAAATAAGGAAGATGTAGTTATATGGTCTGCCGGAGAAAGTACCTGAAAATTAGGCAAAGCCCTCATAATGGTAATATCCTCATAGCACTGGTGTGTAGGCCCAGAAACTACATAACTGTACCCAGCACCCACACCAATTAAACTAACATTCATCGGTCTAACCTCTGATAAAAGAGCCAAACTAACTCTAATTTGCTCAAAACAACGCATTGTAATAAATGGTGCAATCGCATAAGCAAAAACTTTATACCCTTCAATGGCGAGGCCTGCCGTAATATTTATTAAATTTTGCTCTGCAATCCCTACATTAATAAATCGATCAGGAAAATCCTTGCGGATTTTATCAAGCACTGGGGATCCAAAATCAGCACTCACAAAGAAAATTAAAGAATCTAATGACATTTTATTCCAAATTTTTTCTAGAAATACATCACGCATTGGAAGTGGCTTTATATTCATCTACCCCCCAGTAGGCTATCGTTCAAATTTTCTAACAACTGGTCGATTAATTCTGTCTTAGGGTTCATAATGTGAGAAAGAGAAGCATTTTCCAACCCTGGAACGCCGTGACCTTTTAATGTTTTAGCGATTATGGCTTTTGGTTTTCCGTTAGTAGTATTTTTTTGCTCTAGAATTTCTTGCTGAACTTCTGCAATATCATGACCATCTACTTCGACACAACTCCAGCCAAACGAAGTTAGACGATCAACTAAATTTGAATGTGAAATGATATTGTCTGTATGATCAAGCATGCTAATACTGTTATTATCGACAATTAAGTTCAAATTATCAAGCTTATGATGTGATGCAAACATTATCGCCTCCCAATTTGCACCCTCATGGAGTTCACCATCACCTGTAACAACAAATACACTGCGATCATTCTTTTTAGTTTTCAATGCAAGCGCAATACCTGTAGCAACACCCAGTCCGTGACCTAGTGATCCATTTACTGTTTCATATCCTGGAATCACAGGATCTGGAATGCCTCCTAAGAAACTTCCTGTCTTGCATACATTGTTAAGCTCATCTAGCGAGAAAAACCCAAGATCTGCAAGGATTGGATACATGCAAATTGAGCCATGTCCTTTACTAATTATACATCTATCTCTGTCCTCATCTAAAGGATTTAAGGCGTTGAACCTCAATCCACCCCCATAATAAAGAGCTACAAAAATTTCAATTACCGATAATGATGATGCTAATCTGGTTTCTGGGGCACGACGATGTATTGCCAAGGTTTCTTTCCATACCCACAAAGCTTTCTGTCTTAAATAATTAAGTTCCTTTGTTGTTATTTCTTGCATATTAACCCACTCATAACTTACAATCCATTTGGCTGATATAAAACCACTTTTGACCCTGTGTTTTCGAATTTAAAGGGAACGTGTACTAGATTTTTTAGCTTCACTTTGACTACTTCTTGATCCTTAGGCTTTACAAATAATAGTATAAACCCCCCGCCACCAGCACCTAAAACCTTACCTCCTAAAGCGCCAGAACTTCTAGCTACCTCATATATTTCGTTAATAAGAGAGTTAGAAACCTTATCTGACAAGCTCCTTTTAACTTGCCATGACTCATGTAAAAGCTTACCAAACTCATCTAAAGAGATGTTAGGATTTTTTAAAATTGAACTACCTTCATCAACCATATCAAATAAATCCTGCATTTGCGGTGTACAGTTTTTTATATTAGAAACTTGACTTTTGGAAATGTCAGATGAAAATCTAGAAATACCTGAGTAAAACAACATTAGATGGTCGTTTAATTCATTTTTTCTATCTTGACTTAAGATTGCTGGATTAACTAAAAATGACTCGTCCCGGTTAAAAATTATCTCATTCATACCTCCATAAGCTGCGGAGATCTGATCCTGAGAACCAACACATTCGTTAATTAGATTTTGCTCAACATGTATAGCGGAATTCGCCAAATCTAGCTTCGAATTTTGAACACCTTCCAGAGCATTTAATGCATTGATTAACCCCACTGTAAAAGATGAGCTTGAACCAAGGCCAGACCTTGCCGGAAGATCTCCATCGTGATGAATTTCTAAACCTTTATTTATATTGAAATAATTTAATGTCTCCCTTACAGAAGGATGTTTAATTTGATTAACTGTTTTAACACTCTCTATAGATGAATAAACAATCCTAAATTTATGATCAAAAAATTGTGGGAGATTTCTAATGCTAATATAACAGTACTTGTCAAACGTAGTCGCTAAAACTTTCCCTCCGTTTTCTTTAAACCATATTGGATGGTCTGTACCTCCACCAAAAAAAGAAATTCTATACGGAGTTTTTGTAATTATCATACGTTATTCTTCCAGCATCTTTCTTTTTAGTTTTATAGATGCCATATCTTCAACATTCTTTCGCTGTTGAAGTCCGAACCTCTTTTCAACCAAATCTAAGTATTTTGGATTTTCAAAATATTCTTGCCAAGCTTCATCCCGAAACTTTATAACTTCCTTTGAGGATAAATATTTTGTTGGAAGTGGTTGACTTTCGTACGAAAGAAACCCGTAACCTTCATAAGAGTCTGGTAACTTCCAATTATTTTCTTGAGCCTCATGATACATAGGGCTACCTGGTAAAGCCATACAGGGGTACATGTTTGCCATTTCAGTGTTAAGCTCTAGAGCTAAATCAAGTGTTTGCCTCATTGTTTCCATGTCATCTTCAGGAAAGCCAAAAATATAATTACTAATAATATTTATATCCGCATCCTGAATAGATTTACAAACCTCCCTTATATTTACCTCCTTAAAGGAGCCTTTGGACACTTCTTGACGAACTTTTTGATTACCTGCCTCAATCCCTAATGCTAGCCAATTAACCCCTGCTTTTTTAAATAAATCGAGCGCATCTTTGCGTACTGTATCTACTCTTGAGTAGGCCCACATATTGAAATCAAAACCTTCTTCTATTACTCTTTCTAAGATAGGCTTGTAATATTTACGATTTAAGAAAAACATTTCATCACTTATTCTAAGTGTTTTTACACCCATTTCTGACAACTTTCTCATTTCTGAAATAACCCAGTCAGCACTCCAAAATCGCATCCCTCTAGAATGTGAGGCATTAATGTAACCAGCGTTATCCTCTCTATTAATAATATTTATCATACAGAAATTACAGCCAAAATTACAACCTAAAGAGGTATATATCGCCGCAAAAGGGGTTCGCTGGTCATGGTTAAATTCTGCATGCCAAAAATGCGCACGATAAAGATCTAATGGCTTTTTATTAAAGGGCAATAAATCCCATGCATAGCCGGGTAAATCTTCATCCATTTTTTCTTGTGGTACAACCACTTCTGGAGGATTTAACACTGATCTTATGCCATTAATTAAATCTTGTTTTTTATATCCAATCCCCTTGATCGACGAAAGATCGTCACCAAGGTCACTTTTAAGCAGGTTATGTAACGCATAAACACCTTCATTAAGTAGCACCAAATCGACGAACTCTTCAGATAAGACCTCTAAAGGCAGGGCACTAGTATGAGACCCAACAAAACATATTGGCACCTCTAAGTTAGATTTTTTTAATGATTTTGCCAATTCAAATGCGCCGATCATACTCGTAGTGCCTGAATTGGGGTTTTGTCCATACACAACAAAAACTACTAATCGTGCATTTGACTTACTCACCCTGTCTGTAGATTCTTTTAAAGATAGCCTCTCAGCATCACAGTCTAAAATTTCAACACTGAAACCTTTTGAGCGGCATGACTCTGCAAGCAATAGCGACCATGTTGGCGGCTCAATTGCAGAAAATACCTTAGACAACTCTTGGTAAGCTTGAGCTGAAGAGTCTGGATTGATAAATAATACGTCCATATTTTTTAACCTAAGTAGAAAAATTTAATAATTTAATTGTTTTTTAATTTCGTCAACCAAATAGTTAGCGAAAGGGATTGCACATGTAAAGGCAGGAGATACGGCGTTAAGAATGTGAAACGAGCGATTGTCACCTTCGCAAACAAAATCCATTTCCAATTCTCCTTTTTTAATATTTACTAATTGGGCGCGAATCCCCGGAGCTCCCCATTTATTAAAATTTAATTCACCAGCATTAGAAAGTAATAATGATGCATCTTTTATCATATTATTTTTATTGTATTTACGAATTTCAGCTAAGGCTAAAGATCTAAAATTAAATTTATTTTTTGCTAATAGTTCAATTTCTCTAATTCCAATTTCAAATGACTCTGATAAACTAAACCGATCAAACCCCTTATAATTCTCCCTCCAAAATGCTGGGATCGCTGTTGGGCCGATTTTTACATCACCATCAACTGTTAATGTTAAATGCACGCCAAGAAATGGAAATTTTAAATCTGGAACAGGGTAAATATGAACTTTAGGTCTATAAATTGTTGAACTAGGATACAAGTATAAACCTTTAAAGGGAAGCACTCTATAATCTTGGGAAAATCCCCATTCTAAGGCAATCTTATCAGCATATAGCCCTGCAGCATTGATAAAATATTTACACCCATAGCTACTCTGATTAGTAATCACTCGATCCTTATCATGATCAAAATACAAATATTGAGTATTGACAACTACATCTACCCCTAGATTAACCGCATCACTTAATAAACTACCCATAACTTGTTTTGGATCAACTGAGCTTGTGGTTGGGGACCATAAGGCACTGTCCAGTGTCACAACCTTTGGCTCAATATTTTTTGCCTCTTTTTCTGATATCCTATAAAGCTCCACATTATTAGACTTAGCCCTTTCCTCAAGAACAGTTAGCCTATTTAAATCTTGTTCATCCTTGCACACTACTAACTTTCCACAATTATTCAACTTAATAGATTTTTTTTCACAATATTGTCTCATAGCAGCATTACCATCTCGTGTAAATTTTGCCTTCAAACTATCAGAGGTGTAGTAAAAACCTGCATGCAATACCCCACTGTTTCTACCACTTGCATGAAACCCTAAAATATTTTCTTTTTCAATAATCAACACACTTGCATTATGAAAATTTTTCTTTAAACTAATTGAAAGAGTTAGCCCAATAACTCCGCCACCTACAATAACAAAGTCATAACTTTCTAGCGGCATTTTTTTACAATCTTTCCAATTAAACGATTTGTCAGTTTAACAGCTTTATAAATAGTATATTTATAGCTTAGATTTGTTAATAATAAAGCAGCTAATTTTTTAAAGTTGAACTCTTTGTATAGCTTTTTTTTGGAAAATAAATTATTAAATACATATCTTTTAACCCATCTATTAAATTGTATTAAGCATCTACTTTCACGATCTTTAAATTTGATTTGACGGCGTTGCTTTACATCCATCATATCAATCGAATAAGTGGCTATTTTTGGTGAATACTTATAGGTAAAGTTATTTATATAAAAAGCTTTATAAAAATATAAATGAGGAGTTAATAAGTAACAATTATCATCTTTTTCATTTGGGAAGCATAAGTCGAATACTTCTGATCTTATAATTGCATTTACATCTATTGGAATCTTCCCTGTGGTAAAAGTTTGTAGCAAGGAATCCTTACCATCTACAATCATTTCATCGAATCTTGGATTAATATCGCGCGCTATACCACTAACATCAACACTTATAGACCTGCCCCAAATAAGAGAGTAACTCTCATTTGCATTAAGAAAAGTAACACAATACTGGACCCAGTTATTATCATAAAAATAATCATCGTGTCCCATAGTCATAACATATTCACCATTTGATGCACCGTAGCCCAATCTGTATGATTCGACAACATTCATCTCGTGTGAATTATCAATAAAAATAGGGGTAGCAGAGCTAAATGTGTAACTATTAAATATTTTTACGGTAGCATCTGAACTACCCCCATCTATCAAAATAACTTCAATAAAATCATAAGTCTGCTTTTCAATTGAATCAAGTAATTTTAAAAAAGTTTCTGCACCATTTAAAATTACAATAATAATGCTCATTTTTTCATTAACTGTGCCTACCATGTAGTTCGCCCGCCCTCTACTGGAACTATAGCGCCATTTAAGTAACTTGAAGCATCAGAAAGCATCCATAACAACGTACCCTGGTATTCGTCAGCATTTGCCATTCTTCCCATTGGAACTCTTCCATTCACCTTTTCTAAGAAATCAGCAGACTGTCCATTTTCAACACCACCTGGACACATGGCATTACAACGAACATTTTTATCTACCCAATAGGTTGCTAAATATCTAGTTAAGCCAATTAGTCCGGTTTTTACTACAGAATAAGTTATAGGTTTTACATTTTGAAGGTCTTCTGGAGTGTTGTCTTTTTTATACAATCTTTGATCAGGGGCAATTAAACCTAGATCAGACGATATATTTACAATCGACCCCCCATTAACATTTTTCGAAATTGCAAACCCATAATGCTTTGCACATAAAAACGCACCTGTCAAACCTACAGCAATATCATCATTCCAAATATTTAAAGGGAAGCTCTCTAAACGAGAAAAATTAACATCTTTACTATCTTCAACTTTAGGGTTGTTAGCAGCATTATTAACCAATCCATCTATTTTGCCGAATTTATCTATTAATAATTTGGCATTATTTGCAATAGCCTGTTCATTAGTAATATCAATCGCAAAGCCAATTGCATTCGTATTATATTTCTTGTTTAACTCATTAGAAAAATTATCAATAACATCTTGTGATAAATCTAACAATATTGGAGTGCCACCATAACAAGCAATTATTTCTGCATGTTTTTTACCTAGCAAGCCTGTCGCCCCTGTTATAACAATTACTCTTCCATTTAATTTAAAAATATTTTTCAAGATTTCTTCCTTCATTAAAATATACCTACAGTTTGACCACCATCCACAACTAACACTGTACCTGTTATAAAAGATGCTCGGCCTGAACAAAGAAAAAGAGCTGCATCAGCGATTTCATCTGGTGTACCAAAGCGCTTCATAGGTACTGTTGATTTAATTATTTGATCAACTCCTTCAGGATCTTGCTTTATTTTTTCATCCCACGAACTACCTGGAAAATTTACATTACCAGGTGCAATCACATTAACTCTAACTCTATCTGCCACCTTGCGTGCAAGATTCTTAGAAAAAGCTACAACAGCTGACTTAGCAGTGGAGTAATCAACAGGCGCACCGAATGCTTCTAAAGCTGTAATTGAAGAGACAAATAAAAGCGTACCAGATGAGTTTTCCAACATAGGAAAAAATGTTCGTGCAGTTGTTAGTGACGTTTCAAAATTTACATTCCATAAATTTTGCCATTGCTCTTGTTGAGGTATAGGGTCTGGAACACTGCGTCCATCACCAATGTTTGCGACAACAATATCAATACCAGACCATTGTTTTTCAATACGATCAGCCAAGCTATTTACGGCTTCCACCTGAGTAAAATCACAAACTTGCACTAAAATATTCTCTTTATCAAATTGAGACAAAAGCTCATTTTCTGCCTTTATTAACTGTTCTTTACCTCTCGAAGATATAGCAACTTTCGCCCCTTCTTTGAGAAAATGCTTCGCAATCTCCAACCCAATACCACGAGATGCTCCAGTTACTAGAACGCGTTTATTTTTTAACCCTAAATCCATTAGCTATTAATCGGCTTTCGCCCAGTTCCTACCAGCATGAGTTCACGAGACCAGCGTAAAAAAGGTATGGCGGTTCTAACAGGTATAAATGGACTAATAAGGGCGCAAAAGTTATTCAATATAGGATATTTCCAAACTATTGGAAGTTGCCTAAATTTATAAACTTCTACATTCTCAAAGCCAATTACTAATTGAATGTTTTTGAGAGAAACAATAGTAAAAGGACTAACATGTGTATAGTCATCATAAAATTTTTGATGTTGTGACTCCCAGTCAGGCACCATAGATAAAAGAAGACCACCTGGCTTTAACACACGATATGCTTCTTTTAAAAATTTGCTTGGATCTCTAATATGCTCCAAAAAAGACTTGCTATATATGACATCAAAATGATCATCAGGATAAGGCAAACCATCTGATTCTAAATCACATACGCTAATATTTAGATCTTTTGCTAGTGAAGGCGCCTCTGGAGACAAATCAAGGCCATAAACATCTAAACCTAATGCTTTAAATAAACGAAGATGCTCACCCCTGCCACAACCTGGTTCTAAAAGGGTCATGCCTTTTTTCATTTCAAAGACATTAAATAAATAATACATTAGTTTTTCTGGATACTCGGTATAAGGACGCGCATCTTCATCATAAACAATTTTCAAATAATCACTCATACTCTATTCATCTTATTATCATTCTTTTGAGAAAAATTTCTTCCGATATGAGATTACTATCAAAAGAAATGGAAAATACTACATATTTAGCTATATCACTTGGATGTAAAAAAGTTTCATAATCCTGACCTTTTGTCGCCATTCCCATCTTACTTTGTGTAGATGAAGGGGAAATATAATAACTTCTTACATTAAATTGCTTCAATTCATCGTGTATAGCTCGCGAAAAACCTAATAAAGCGTGTTTTGTTGCACAATAGAGGCTAGTTCCTCCAAATCCAGAATATGCAGAAGATGAGCCTATATTAACAATTCTTCCCCACCTCTCTTTAGACATATATTTGGAAAATTCCCTAGTAAATATAAATGCTGATCGGAAATTTATATTCATCACCTTTGAGTATGCTTCATCATCAATCGTAAATAGATTCTCATTAGGAAAAATACCTGCAGAGTTGATTAAAATATCGATACCCTTAAAATTTTCTTTTGCACATTTAACGATATTATAAATTTCTTTTTCATTCGATAAGTCCCCACTACAAGCCTCAACTCGTACATGATACTTTTTAAGAGATTCGACAACTTGTTGCAGACTGGAACTGGTTGTTGATGTTAGAAATAGATCACAGCCCTCTTCTGCCAAGGCAATAGCTATTGCCTTTCCAATTCCCCCTGTAGCACCTGAAATAAATGCACATTTCCCTTTTAAATTGTCGGTATTTATTTTCACAGTGTATTCTACATTACTCCTATTTAAAAATATCTTTGTATTCAGGATTTTTTTTAATTAAATACTCCAAAAAATCAATATCACCTATCTCGTCAATTTCATGAGCGGTATTAGTAATAAATGCCTTCACCCTACTGCCATGAATTAAGCTGCGCTTGCTAATCATGTCAGAACGAACAATATCAATATAGCCATTAGCATCATAAGTTTCTGGAAATGCTTGTCTTGCAGCATTCGAACCTTCAATATCATTCCCACCATTACATATTCGTTTAAATACATTGTTTTCAACCTCAAATGTTTTATATGATGACTCTGACATTTTATGGCATGACCTAAGTGCACTATAGTCACTAGATATAAATTCTTTAATAGCGCTATCAATAACTTTAGGATCTCTAAAAGGTGTAGTGGGTCGCAAATGAACAAGATATTCAGGAGTAAAATCTTCATTATCCTGGAGCCAAGATATAGCGTGTCTAAAGAATTCTATATCTGTTGCCAAATCTCCAGAAATATCCATAGGCCTAATAAATGGTGTTTCCGCACCATAACTTCTGGCAAGTGCAGCGTATTCCTCCGAATCTGTAGAGACTATAACACGATCTATAAGTGTTGATTTTAATGCGGCGGCAATTGAATAGGCGATTAGCGGAATTCCACCTACAGGTCTAATATTTTTATTTAGTACACCTTTAGATCCACTTCTTGCAGGTATTAAAGCAATAATATTATTCATTTAAATGATTTTATAGTAATTCAACTAACTCAATATATGTCCCTTCAGGGGCCTTACAAAAAACGACCTTAACGCTACCATCCTCAGACGCTTTTGGGATAGAAATAAACTCTACTCCATCATGTAAAAAATCATCGTAAATTTCATCAATATTGTCAACGGTAAAAGCCAAATGTGTTGGCCCAATATCATTGATAGATCTTTGTAATATATTTTTCTTATGACTGGAAAAATCCAGCAGTTCAATCATTTGTCCATTTCCAAGTATCATCTTGACCGTTGTAACCATTATGTTTCTAATTCCTAGAATTTTATCAATAAAATGGCCGGATTCATCCATATGCTTAAACACCTTGAAGCCCATTTTTTCCTTATAAAACCATAAGGATTTTTTTAAATCATCAACTACAATACCCGTATGTCTAATTTCTTTAATCATAAGGAGCTATCAAAGATATCTTTTAACCCAGTCTAATTGACTCTTAAAAATAGAAACCCCTTCTTCGTCACGATATGCTTGCATAATAAAAGGTCCTTGATAATCAAATTCTTTCAATCTATTAAAGAACTTTACAAAGTCAGCATTACCTTCACCCAAGGTTACTGGCCCACCACCCAACACTCTATCTTTAATGTGAATATCTGTAATTCTATTACCATAAGCTGCTAATTCTTCATCAGAATCGAAGCCTAGTGCGGCGCTATTGCCAATATCGTAATTAACTGTAATATTTTTTGAGTTTAGTCTATCTAATAACTCAAAAAATGGTTTCGGCGCCAAATCAGTTTCTAAAGATAAGTTAATATTCTCTTTTTCAATGGTGGGGATAATTTTAATTATCTGTTGAGTAAACCTGGCAACTGCTTCTTTAGTTTCCAAACTAGATTGATCAACACAAGGGATAACAATATCTGTTATTTTCAATACTTTAGATATTTTTAG
>Ga0233442_1000677_pt1 | contig 31196 bp, 29 predicted proteins | sample SI_123_September_3_FD_182789 | JGI IMG/M metagenome (GOLD analysis project Ga0233442, IMG submission 182789) | Seawater microbial communities from Saanich Inlet, British Columbia, Canada - SI_123_September2016_150_MG | ecosystem: Environmental > Aquatic > Marine > Inlet | place: Canada: British... | reverse complement strand
GTACCACACTTATCAAGCATTTTAAATTTGACCATCAGCTTTGTATTGGAGATTTTTTTGCGCATAAATTGCACGATAAATACTTGAGAATTATTAGCAAACAAGGTGAATATGACGCCATTATCCCGCTACCACTTAGCAAACAGCGCTTGCGTGAAAGGGGCTACAACCAAACGCATGAGCTATTAAGGATTATTGCTAAAAAATCAGATATTTTGATCGATCAAAAAAGCGTTAAACGCATCAAGGCAACACGCGCTTTATCTACGCTAGACCTTCAAGAGCGACAAAGTGAAATCAAAAATGCCTTTAGTGCACAGGCCATGAATTATCAAAAGGTATTATTGGTGGATGATGTGATGACGACTGGCTCAAGCCTTAATGAGCTGGCAAAAACTGTGCTCAAAGCTGGGGTTGGGTCTTGTGATGTGCTCACTTTAGCTAGAGCTTAAAAAGCACTAACACCAGCAATGCCTTGAGCGCCAAGTTTTAGAGTTTTGTCTAAATCATTAAGCGTCATGCCGCCTAAAAAATACACAGGAATATTGAGTTTATCAACCACTTCTTTAGCGGCTTCCCAGCCTATTGGAATAGTGTCTGGATGGGTTTGTGTAGCTTGAACGGGAGAAATCACTACAAAATCTGCACCGAGTTTTTGAGCTTTTAGGGCTTCTGCTAAATCGTGAGTTGAGGTGCCGAGAAGTTTATCCTCAGCACAAGGCCTGGCATTTAGTTTGAGCATTTCCCCGGTGGTGATATGCCAGCCGTCGCAATATTCCTCATTAAAAGTTTTATCAATAGTATTGAGTAATAATTTGACATTATGCTGTTGGCATTTGTTGTAAAGCTCTTTGATAAAATGGTCATCTAGTTTAGTTTTGCTGCGAAGTTGTATTAGCTTAATGCCTTGTTTTAGCTTTTCTTCAAACTTTTTTATCCACTGATCACTTTGATGATTGCTCGATGGGGTAATCCAATATTTAGTCGGCAATGTGATTGAGTCAATAAAAGCTTTCATGGTTGGCAATAAATTAAAGGTTGATAACTGATCAACAGCGCTCCAGGCAATTTCTTGACCCTCAATGCCTTTGGGTGTGTGCTGATACTTAGTGATATTATAGATACTCAACTCAACCATTCTGTCTTCATATTGATGAGACATGGTTTGGTGTAGAGAGAGTTTGTCAACTATTACGCCTAACTCTTCATTCAGCTCTCGGGAAATAGCGACTTCTGGCGATTCGCCGTGCTCTATTTTTCCACCAGGCAACTCCCAAAATCCACCCATAAATTGATGAGATTGACGCTTGGCAATAAGTATTTGTTGATCTTTGTTGTGCAAAACGCCAACAACGGCCTTGATTGTCTTCATTTGTTAAGCTAATGGTAAAATAGCGCTTATTTTAATTTGTAAGTCCTTTGAACATAGACCAAAAAATTCAATTACTAAAGCCTCACGCAAAATTGTTATCGGGCAATTTAATGGGTATTGAAAAAGAAGGTTTGCGCGTTTCTAGAAAAGGCGGGCTATCACAAGCGCCACACCCTAGCGCTCTGGGCTGTGCTTTGACACACCCGAATATCACTACCGATTTTTCCGAGTCTTTACTTGAATTGGTCACACCGCCACTGCCTACGGCACAATCTGTGCTTAATTTTTTAAAAGATACCCAGCATTATTTATATTGCCGTTTGCCAAAGGATCAGAGTTTTTGGCCAGCGAGTATGCCGTGTGTTATTCGCGGAAAGACCTATATTCCTATTGCTCAGTATGGTTCGAGTAATCGCGGCAAGATGAAAACGGTTTATCGTCAAGGCTTGGCAAATCGTTACGGTAGTGTGATGCAGGTGATTGCTGGCATTCATTTTAATTATTCGTTTGCTGATAAATTTATTCAGAAATATTGTGAATTGTCAGAAAAAGATCAGAATAAAGATGAAGCCTACATGGCCATGACTCGAAATGTGGTGCGTTACGGCTGGATTGTGCCTTACTTGTTTGGCGCATCTCCCGCTGTTTGTAAATCATTTTTAAAGGGGTATCACCAGCACTCTTTGGTTGAATTTAATGACTCAACTTTATATGAGCCTTACGCAACCTCCTTGCGCATGGGTGATATTGGTTATCAGAATTTGCGCGAAGATGAGGCTGGTGTTAAAGCTAACTATAACTCTCTAAGCCATTATGTGCACTCTCTTAAACTGGGAATGACAACGCCGTGTAGCGACTATGAAAAATTTGAAGTTAAGGTCAATTCAGAGTATCAGCAGCTTAATGCAAACACCTTGCAAATTGAAAATGAGTATTACGCCTCGGTTAGGCCTAAGCCTTTACTAGAGCCTGGGAGAAAGCCACTTGACAGTTTGAGTGATAAGGGAATTGCCTATATTGAACTTAGGTCACTAGACATTAATCCTGCATTATCGATGGGTATTGATGAACAACAAATCCATTTCTTGGAGGTGTTTTTGTTGTTTTGCTTATTAAAAGACTCTCCAGCCATCTCCACCAGGGAGCAGTTTGAAATTGATAATAACGATCAGTTAGTGGCACATGAAGGCCGCAGGCCAGATTTGCTTCTTAAACATCAGACCAAGGAGATTTCAATTGCCAAGCTTGGCGCCCAGATTTCTGCAGATTTAGCATCGTGTGCTACGCTATTTGGTGCATCATATGTGCAGGAAGTGGGCGCTATCGTCAAGCGTTTTGATGATCCGGAGTTAACCCCCTCTGCTCAAGTATTAAGCAAAATGAAAGAACAAGGTCAAGGATTTTTTGACCATATTAATACCTACGCTAAACAATACCGCCAAGATTTTTTATCTAATGAAGTTAATCAAATGCACTTTGACTATTTAGATGAACAGGCGCGAGCATCCTGCAAACAGCAGCGTGAGATCGAAGATTCTGATACCATGAGCTTTGATCAATATCTAGCACAATACTTTAACCAGGTCTAAATATGAGTAGTAACGAATCAACCATTTGTGCGTTAGCCAGTAGTATGGGCAAAGGTGGTATCGGCGTGGTACGCGTTTCTGGCCCGTTGAGCCAGGCTATTGCTCAAAAAATGTTGGGCTTTGTGCCTAAGCCTCGTTATGCTCATTATGGCTCTTTTTTTGATCGCAACCATGTGGAAATTGACCAAGGAATTGCTCTGTTTTTTCCGGGGCCAAATTCTTTCACTGGTGAAGATGTGCTTGAGTTTCAAGGCCATGGCGGACTCAGTGTCATGCGTTCTTTGATAGAGTCTGCCATCGCTTTGGGGGCTAGTCCGGCTGAGCCGGGCGAATTTTCTAAGCGTGCTTTTTTAAACGGAAAGATGGACTTGGTACAAGCGGAGGCGGTGGCTGATATTATTGAGGCAAATTCGGAGCAAGCTTCTCGATCTGCACTTAGGTCTTTATCGGGTGTGTTTTCAAAGCAGGTAAATACATTGACACGTGCTATTATTGAATTGCGTATTTTTGTGGAAGCGACGATTGATTTTTCAGATGAAGAGATTGATTTTTTACAATCCGAACAAGTGAAAGAAAGAGCTCAACATATCCAAGACGAAGTTCAAGAAATCTTACACTCTGCCACCCAGGGCGCTATTTTGCGTGAAGGGCTTAATGTGGCTATTGCCGGCAAACCCAATGCGGGAAAATCGTCATTACTCAATGCACTAACTCAACGTTCCAGCGCTATTGTGACCGATATTGCTGGCACAACAAGAGATGTGTTGCGTGAAACCATACATATAGACGGCATGCCGCTTAATATTATTGATACTGCGGGATTGCATGAAAGCCAAGATGTGGTTGAGAAGGAAGGCATTAAAAGAGCAATAGATGTAATCGCTCAAGCTGACGTTGTACTAATGATGTACGACGCCCAAGATCAATCACCTGATTTTTCTTTATTGCCTGAAAAGCTTGATCTAAAAAAGCTCTTAGTTATTAAAAATAAAATAGATCTCACGAATGAGCGTCCCGGAAGGTGTATTGAGCAGGGTAAAACCCAGTTATCTATTTGCGCCAAAGAAATACAAGGTGTTGACTTATTAAGACAAGAATTGGCAGATATGGCCGGACTTGATAGTGGCGCAGAAGGGGTGGTGTTGGCGCGTAAGCGTCATATTATTGCCCTTGAAGAATCTTTAGAGGCTATTAATAATGCCTTGTTACAACTCGAAGGTGGCGCTATTGAGTTAATGGCAGAAGATCTTCGCCATGCTGGACAAGCCATGGGCAGTATTACTGGTGAGTTCTCTTCGGATGATTTATTGGGCGAAATATTTTCTTCTTTTTGTATTGGTAAATAATGAAAATTCAGTATAAATTTTATCTTTATTTTGTGGTGACTGTACTACTCTCCCCAGTGTTGTTCACTGAAATTTCACTGGTTTATAGTGCAGGGCATATTATTGACATACTTTTAGTTAGCTTGATTTTGCTTGTTTATTTTGGTCTGTACTTATCTATTCGTAAAGACTTTCTACTGCCTTATGCTAATTTACAAGATTGGGTATTAGGCTTTAAATCTAACCAAAGTATGCGCCTAGATGAGGCGCACGACACAACATTCCAGCCAGTAGCGACCGCTATTAACCATCTAATTGACGAGAACCAGCATCTTTATGATGATATGGAAAGCATCCTTAAGAAGCAAATTCAGCGTCTTAGTCATAAGTCCGCCTCCTTGGAGACACTTTATAACGTCTCATCAAAACTCAATCAATTGCATTCAACAGATGAGTTGTTTGAGTATTTTTTAGGTATGTTTGCGAGTATGACAGGCGCTAGTTCAGGCGCCGCTAGAAGTCTGGCAGAAGATGGCGAGCTGTATTTAGTTGCCCAGCGTGGCGTGATTGATCCAGAAGGACAACAGGCTCAAATATTAAATAGTGATTGTTTTTGTGGTGAGGTGGCAATGGCCAAGCAAGCGGGCGTGCAGTTTAGTGTACACACCTGTGGTAAGTGTGTTGGCAATAAGTCTAGAGAAATTGCTGATGTTGGCACTATCTTTATTCCACTGCGCCATCACGGCAAAACACTGGGCATATTTAATTTGTTTTTTGATAGTGAGCCTTCGCTGTCTTTTGATGAAAGAGCATTATTAGAATCTATTGCTGAAAATATTGCCATTGCTTTAGACAAATCCACTTTAAATGAACAAACTAAACGCATGGAGCTTTCGCAAGAGCGCCTATTCCTATCGCAAGAGATTCATGACTCCCTGGCGCAAACAATTTACAGTCTTAAATTGCAAGTGAGTGTACTGGGTAATTCATTAAAACAAGCTAAGCAATTGGATGCGTATCATCAAGTTGAAGCTTTGCAGACGAATATTACCCAAGCAAATCAAGAGTTGCGAGAGTTGATGTGTAATTTTCGAGTGCCTTTGGATCCCAAAGGTATCGAAGTCTCGTTGGAGAACCTGGTTAATCGTTTTAAATCAGAAGAGGGTATCGCTACTTTCTTGCAAGTTAAGGGCAAAATAAGAGTTGAGCCTGAAGTTGAGATGCAGATTATGCGCATTACTCAAGAGGCCTTGTCTAATATCCGCAAACACGCAGGGGCACGCAATGTTAGAATCCTGCTAACAGCTGAGCCATATTGTCAATTACTGATTGAGGATGATGGCATCGGATTTGTAAAAGATCAAGGCGCTAGTGAAATAATGGGGAATAATATCGGCATGAATATTATGAAAGAACGCGCACAAAGGGTTGGCGCTCAGATAGAAGTTGAGTCTGAAGTTGATGAAGGCACCCGTATTACTGTTAATTTTTCTAAGTAAAGAACTATGAATATATATATTATTGATGATCACGCACTGTTTAGAAATGGGTTGATCGCACTACTGGAGTCAAAAGAGATCTCTGCCAGTGCAGCCTCGTCTCCCGCACAAGGTCTAGAAGAAATTGAATCACTAGCGGTGGATATCATCTTGTTGGATTTGCGTATGCCACAGATGTCTGGTATCGAGGTTTTGAAAATCTTAAAAGAGCGTCAAATTCCAGCACCAGTGGTTATGCTAACGACCAGTACAGAAGAAACTGATTTGCGAGATTGTTTGAAGTATGGTGCACAGGGTTACTTGTTGAAAGACATGGATCCTGATGAACTAGTTGATGCACTTAACGAAATAGCCAAGGGCTCAATTGTTGTTGCTCAAGACATGACACATGTTTTGGCTAAGGTGTTACGTAATGAGCTAACCGAAAGCGAGCCCTCGTTTGAAGTGTTGACAAACCGTGAAAAAGAAGTGGCTTGCCAAGTATCAATAGGATCGAGCAATAAGGTTATTGCGAGAGAGTTAGGTATTTCAGACGGCACCGTAAAATTACACGTTAAATCGATTTTAAAGAAATTATCATTATCCTCACGAGTTGAAGTGGCAGTCATGGTGACTGAAAAAGGTTATTGCAAATAAGAGGGGGTATTATGGATCAGTATCAGCAATTAGTTGAAGCAGCACTACAAACAGTTGACGAAGTCTTTCCCTGGGACCTGGAAGAAGAGATCGAAACCACAAGCTCACTCATTCTATTAGACATAAGAGAGGCGCATGAATTTGAGATGATGCATATTAAAAATTCATTACACGTGCCAAGAGGTGTACTTGAAGGTGCCTGTGTCTGGAATTATGACGATACCGTGCCAGAGTTGGCTAAAGCACGCAATCAAAACATCATTGTTATCTGTCGATCGGGCAATAGAAGTGCACTTGCAGCGCAGACGATGCAATTGATGGGCTTTGAAAATGTGCGATCACTAAAGATGGGGATTAAAGGATGGAACGACAATGATATTGAAATGGTTGACGCTAATCAACAAATTGTAGACATTGACAAAGCCGACAAATGGCTTAACATGGCGGTTTCAGCGGACAAACTACAGCCCTAAAAAATAAACTTGATAAAGCGCTTGACCTAGAGAAAAATCTTAGTATAATTCTGCGCTTTCACTGCACGAAAACAGTAATTAGTTTTTAGCAAAGAAAGTTGAAAATAAGTGTTGACATTAACAATTAACGCTATATAATTTCCATCTTTCACTGCAACAAAACAGTAAAAAGTTTTTAGCAAAGAAAGTTGAAAATAAGGGTTGACATTAAAAATCAACTCTGTATAATTTCCATCTTTCACTGCGAAACAATTACATTTTAGCAGTAGCTCTTTAAAAATATATCAAACAACTTGTGTGGGCACTCGTACATTAAATTGTGCAAGTGCACATAAAAAACTAAAGCAAATAAGCTTTTTAAAAAATTGAACGCAAAGCGCATTTATTTATAAATGTTGCCAATGTTCTGAATAGTTAGAATTGAACTGAAGAGTTTGATCCTGGCTCAGATTGAACGCTGGCGGTATGCTTAACACATGCAAGTCGAACGGAAACGATGTTAGCTTGCTAACAGGCGTCGAGTGGCGGACGGGTGAGTAACGCGTAGGAATCTGCCTGATAGTGGGGGATAGCCCGGAGAAATCCGGATTAATACCGCATAATCTACACGTAGTAAAGGAGGCCTCTATTTATAAGCTTTCGCTATCAGATGAGCCTGCGTAAGATTAGCTTGTTGGTGAGGTAAAAGCTCACCAAGGCGACGATCTTTAGCTGGTCTGAGAGGATGATCAGCCACACTGGGACTGAGACACGGCCCAGACTCCTACGGGAGGCAGCAGTGGGGAATATTGGACAATGGGCGCAAGCCTGATCCAGCAATACCGCGTGTGTGAAGAAGGCCTGAGGGTTGTAAAGCACTTTCAATTGTGAAGAAAAGCTAAAGGTTAATAACCTTTAGCCTTGACGTTAACTTTAGAAGAAGCACCGGCTAACTCCGTGCCAGCAGCCGCGGTAATACGGAGGGTGCAAGCGTTAATCGGAATTACTGGGCGTAAAGCGTGCGTAGGTGGTTTGTTAAGTTAGATGTGAAAGCCCTGGGCTCAACCTAGGAACTGCATTTAAAACTGGCAAACTAGAGTATAGGAGAGGAAAGTGGAATTTCAGGTGTAGCGGTGAAATGCGTAGATATCTGAAGGAACATCAATGGCGAAGGCAGCTTTCTGGACTAATACTGACACTGAGGTACGAAAGCGTGGGTAGCAAACAGGATTAGATACCCTGGTAGTCCACGCCGTAAACGATGACAACTAGCCGTTGGGAGGGTTTACCTCTTAGTGGCGAAGCTAACGCGTTAAGTTGTCCGCCTGGGGAGTACGGCCGCAAGGTTAAAACTCAAAGGAATTGACGGGGACCCGCACAAGCGGTGGAGCATGTGGTTTAATTCGATGCAACGCGAAGAACCTTACCTGGTCTTGACATACACGGAACTTTCCAGAGATGGATTGGTGCCTTCGGGAACCGTGATACAGGTGCTGCATGGCTGTCGTCAGCTCGTGTCGTGAGATGTTGGGTTAAGTCCCGTAACGAGCGCAACCCCTATCCTTATTTGCCAGCACATCATGGTGGGAACTATAAGGAGACTGCCGGTGATAAACCGGAGGAAGGCGGGGACGACGTCAAGTCATCATGGCCCTTACGACCAGGGCTACACACGTGCTACAATGGGAAGGACAAAGGGTTGCTAAGCCGCGAGGTGGTGCTAATCTCATAAACCTTTTCGTAGTCCGGATCGGAGTCTGCAACTCGACTCCGTGAAGTCGGAATCGCTAGTAATCGTGGATCAGAATGCCACGGTGAATACGTTCCCGGGTCTTGTACACACCGCCCGTCATACCATGGGAGTGGGTTGCACCAGAAGTAGCTAGTCTAACTGTTTACAGGGGACGGTTACCACGGTGTGATTCATGACTGGGGTAAAGTCGTAACAAGGTAACCCTAGCGGAAGCTGGGGTTGGATCACCTCCTTAAGAAAAGTATGAGTGTCCACAACAAGTTGTTTGATAAAATTTAAAGAAGATAGACTAAGTGTTCCCTAGAAGCAAGTTACTTGCTTTGTTCAGGGTCTGTAGCTCAGTTGGTTAGAGCGCACCCCTGATAAGGGTGAGGTCGGTGGTTCAAATCCACCCAGACCCACCATTTTATGATATTATCATAACTTATTTGGGGCCATAGCTCAGCTGGGAGAGCGCTTGCCTTGCACGCAAGAGGTCGGGAGTTCGATCCTCCCTGGCTCCACCACTTAATCTAAAGTTTAAAAACTTAAACAAGTTAACAGTAATGTTACTTTGTTTAAGTTTTTATACCAAGCCTTCGGGTTTGGAGCTCTTTAACAATTTAATACATGAAGTAAAGTTTGTAAATATACAATATAACAACGCGATAACTGTTGTGATGACAGTTATCATTGGTGTATTGCATTGACACAACAATTTCAAAAAAAATGGATTCTCATTGAGAGATTAATTTCTCTCTTTGATAAATAAAAATATAGAATTCACCGATTGTGATTTATCACAATTTGTGACTTCTTGGTGAATAAGAACCATGTAACTCAGATACTTTGGGGTTATATGGTCAAGTGAATAAGTGCATACGACGGATGCCTTGGCATTAGAAGGCGATGAAGGACGTGATAATCTGCGATAAGCTTCGGTTAGCTGATAAATAAGCTTTAACCCGGAGATCTCCGAATGGGAAAACCCAGTGGTCATCAGACCATTATCTTTGACTGAATACATAGGTCACTGAAGCTAACCTAGGGAACTGAAACATCTAAGTACCTAGAGGAAAAGAAATCAACCGAGATTCCCTTAGTAGCGGCGAGCGAACGGGGACCAGCCCTTAAGTCTATTTTAAATTACTAGAATGTTCTGGAAAGTTCAACGATACAGGGTGATAGTCCCGTATAGGAAAATTTAATTTAGATGAAATCGAGTAAGGCGGCGCACGTGAAACGCTGTTTGAATATGGGGGGACCACCCTCCAAGGCTAAATACTCTCTAATGACCGATAGTGAACAAGTACCGTGAGGGAAAGGCGAAAAGAACCCCGGGAGGGGAGTGAAATAGAACCTGAAATCGTATGCATACAAGCAGTAGGAGCGGATTTATTCCGTGACTGCGTACCTTTTGTATAATGGGTCAGCGACTTACTTCTCAGTTGCAAGGTTAACCAATAGGGGAGCCGTAGGGAAACCGAGTCTTAAATGGGCGATTAGTAGCTGGGAGTAGACCCGAAACCGGGTGATCTATCCATGGCCAGGGTGAAGGTTAGGTAAAACTAACTGGAGGCCCGAACCCACTTATGTTGAAAAATGAGGGGATGAGCTGTGGATAGGGGTGAAAGGCCAAACAAACCCGGAGATAGCTGGTTCTCTCCGAAATCTATTTAGGTAGAGCCTCATGTATTACTTCAGGGGGTAGAGCACTGTTATGGCTAGCGGGTCGTCAAGACTTAGTAAACCATTGCAAACTCCGAATACCTGAAAGTATGAGCATGGGAGACACACTGCGGGTGCTAACGTCCGTAGTGGAAAGGGAAACAACCCAGACCATCAGCTAAGGTCCCAAAATTGTAGTTAAGTGGGAAACGATGTGAAAAGGCCCAGACAGCCAGGAGGTTGGCTTAGAAGCAGCCATTCCTTTAAAGAGTGCGTAATAGCTCACTGGTCGAGTCGGTTTGCGCGGAAGATTTAACGGGGCTAAAACTACATACCGAAGCTATGGATCGCAATTTATTGCGATGGTAGGAGAGCGTTCTGTAAGCCGTTGAAGGTGTCCTGTGAGGGATGCTGGAGGTATCAGAAGTGCGAATGCTGACATGAGTAACGATAAAGGGGGTGAAAAACCCCCTCGCCAGAAGTCCAAGGTTTCCTACGCAACGTTAATCGGCGTAGGGTTAGTCGGCCCCTAAGGCGAGGCAGAAATGCGTAGTCGATGGGAAACAGGTTAATATTCCTGTACTTCATATAACTGCGATGGGAAGACGGAGAAGGTTAGCTCAGCAAGGCGATGGTTGTCCTTGTTTAAGCGTGTAGAAATGGTTCTTAGGAAAATCCGGGAACCTCTATTTCAAGGCGTGATGACGAGCCCTCTTTTGGGCGAAGTGAGTGATACCATGCTTCCAGGAAAATCCTCTAAGCTATAGGTTATATGAAACCGTACCCCAAACCGACACAGGTGGACGAGATGAGAATTCTAAGGCGCTTGAGAGAACTCGGGTGAAGGAACTAGGCAAAATGACACCGTAACTTCGGGAGAAGGTGTGCTCTTTGTGGTGATTTCACTAGCTGAATAAGCTATAGAGAGTTGAAGATACCAGGTGGCTCCGACTGTTTATTAAAAACACAGCACTCTGCAAACACGTAAGTGGACGTATAGGGTGTGACGCCTGCCCGGTGCTTGAAGGTTAATTGATGAGGTTAGGATTCGTCCGAAGCTTTTGATCGAAGCCCAAGTAAACGGCGGCCGTAACTATAACGGTCCTAAGGTAGCGAAATTCCTTGTCGGGTAAGTTCCGACCTGCACGAATGGCGTAACGAGGGCCACACTGTCTCCACCCGAGACTCAGTGAAATTGAAATTGCTGTTAAGATGCAGTATACCCGCGGCCAGACGGAAAGACCCCGTGCACCTTTACTACAGCTTTGCATTGAACTCTGATCCTACCTGTGTAGGATAGGTGGGAGACTTTGAAACTTTAACGCTAGTTAGAGTGGAGTCATCCTTGAAATACCACCCTGGTATGGTTGGGGTTCTAACCTAGGTCCATTATCTGGATCGGGAACAATGCATGGTGGGTAGTTTGACTGGGGCGGTCTCCTCCCAAAGAGTAACGGAGGAGCGCAAAGGTACCCTCAGCACGGTCGGACATCGTGCAATGAGCGCAAAGGTAAAAGGGTGCTTGACTGCGAGACTGACACGTCGAGCAGGTAGGAAACTAGGTCTTAGTGATCCGGTGGTTCTGAGTGGAAGGACCATCGCTCAACGGATAAAAGGTACGCCGGGGATAACAGGCTGATACCGCCCAAGAGTTCACATCGACGGCGGTGTTTGGCACCTCGATGTCGGCTCATCACATCCTGGGGCTGAAGCAGGTCCCAAGGGTATGGCTGTTCGCCATTTAAAGTGGTACGCGAGCTGGGTTTAGAACGTCGTGAGACAGTTCGGTCCCTATCTACCGTGGGCGTTGGAGACTTGAGGGAAGCTGTTCTTAGTACGAGAGGACCGGAATGGACAAACCTCTGGTGTTTCGGTTGTGACGCCAGTCGCATTGCCGAGTAGCTATGTTTGGAAAGGATAACCGCTGAAAGCATCTAAGCGGGAAGCCCCTCCCAAGATTAGGTCTCCCTGATAGTTTAACTATCCTAAAGATCCCTCGAAGACTACGAGGTTGATAGGCATGGTGTGGAAGAGTAGTGATACTTGAAGCTAACATGTACTAATTGATCGTGAGGCTTGACCATATAACACCCAAATTATTTGAATAGTTACTATTCAATCCATAATTTTTGTGTTGATGTGTCATGCAATACACTGAGTAAGTGTTCAAACTTTATAAATGTATTAATTTGTTATATCTCAGATTATTTTATAATCAAGATATAAAAACTTTTAAATTCGTTTAAGCTGTAATACCAATACAGCTTAAGCAACCAGTTTGCTTAGTGACAATAGCAAGTGTGACCCACCTGATCCCATTCCGAACTCAGAAGTGAAACCACTTAGCGCCGATGGTAGTGTGGGGTCTCCCCATGTGAGAGTAGGACATTGCTAGGCTTTAATTCTAAAAACCCCCGGTCATCAATGATGCCGGGGGTTTTTTTTCGTCCCAACTAAATATACGCCCAACAAATGTATAAATACAGTATATTTATCAAAGATTTATTAGAGTAAAACTTGAGAGATTTAATATGTTGGATCATTTTTTTAAATTAATACAAAGAGAGGTCTCTGTAAAAACAGAGATAATTGCTATCAAGGCAAGCTTACAAAGTATCCTAACAGAATCCATTTTTTAATTGATGAATCAACAGACACTCAAGAGTACGTTCCCAGTTTTATTTGGTTATATACCTTTGGGAATGGCATTTGGCATGCTGTTTCAAGACTTAGGCTATGCCTGGTATTTTGCAACGTTGATGGCAATTGTTGTCTATGCGGGTGCTGCACAGTTTATGATTATTGGTTTATTGCTTGCGGGTGCTGGGCTACTTGAGATATTTGTAGCTATCTTGCTATTAAATTCTAGGCATATTTTTTATGGCTTATCACTGTTAAAAAAATATGGACAGTGGGATTTAAAGAAAATGTATTTAACCTTTGGTCTGACCGATGAGACTTATTCTTTAGTGACCACTATTAATCCGCCAAAAGATGCAAACCCCAAGGATTATTATTTCACCATCACCGCATTAAATCATAGTTACTGGATTATTGGCTGCACACTAGGTGCATGGGTTGGCTCTAGTTTCCAAATCAACACCGAAGGAATGGATTTCGCCTTAACCGCTTTATTTGTTGTGTTACTGATAGAGCAATGGAAAAAAATTAAGGAGCCCTTGCCCTTTGTAATTGCTACTATTTCTTCTTCCGTGGCAATAATTATATTTTATGATCAAATGCTATTAGTCTCAATTATGCTGTCTATCATTGTTTTAATGCTGGCAAAACTAACTAAAGTTAATTCTCCATGACCGATACAGCTTACATATTGCAGGTTATTATCGTTATGATGTTGGCCACTTTTTCCACTAGATTGTTGCCATTTGTTTTCTTTAGTCATCGACATAATCATCCAACCATGGATTATATTGCTAAATATACCCCGCCAATGATCATGAGCATCTTGGTGTTATATGTTATGAAGGAGGTTGATTTCTCCGCCTTTGCAGGTGTTAGTACCATTATTTCAGTGTTGTTGACAGTGGTAATACACCTATGGAAGGGCAATCCATTGTTGAGTATATTTGGTGGTACCTTTTTCTATATGGCTTTGGTGCAGACAAATATACAAGGTTAGACGATTGGTTGATTTATGATAAAAATGGCGTATAAATTTTGATTTTTTAGTCATTATTAAAATTTGCCAATTTTTTCAATTTAATCTAATTGCCATGTTTTATTAGCTTTAAAAATCAATTTTCAAGGCTTATTTGACTATCAAACACCATGGTTTCTTCGTTATTTAGTCAATCATATTATTTTAAAGGGTAAATTTTATACTTACGGCTGGCTAAAATCACATAAGAATACGCATATTAAAAATTTCCGAAATTTTTAAAGGTTACACTTAAGTGTTCTGATTTACCCAATTAGTAAAATCTGGCGCATTTAGTGCACCCGATACGCGATCAATTTCTTTTCCATTTTTAAATAGCACCAAAGTGGGAATAGAGCGAATATTGTATTTGGTGGCAATGGTTTTCTCAGCCTCTGTTTCAATTTTTATAAAACGTGCTTTTGGCTCTAATTGACTAGCAACTTGTTTGAAAGTTGGGGCGAATTGTTGGCAAGGTCCACACCAAGTTGCCCAAAAATCCACCACCAAAAGCTCATCAGTTTTGTCAATTGCGCGAGTTAGTTGTGCGCCATTCATGGAGATTGGCTTTCCTTGATAAAGTGGATTTTTGCATTTTCCACAGTTTGGGTTATTGCTAAGTTTATTTTCGGGTATGTTGTTAAGTGCGCCGCAGTTTGTACACATGGTGATCATAAATAATTCCTGATATTATTGGTTATAAGAATTATCTATGGACGATTTATACTAATTACAAGCTAGATAATATGATCACTTGAAGATTCATTTTTATAATCAATATCTTGGCGAGTGGTTTGTCGTTTGGAACGCGGAACTTTGTTCTTTTTTTGCTGAATTTTTTCTGCTGTAGAAACGATTTGCTGTACCGAAACCAGCTCTTTAACGCTTTTATTGAGCGCTTTAAAAGCTTTTGGCGCCTGAATTTCACACATTTGCTGAACAATCCACTTCTCATCTGCCGCAGTCATGGCTTGTTGAATTTTTTCGGCGAAATAACGCATGAACAAATAATTTGGCTCACCATCTTTAAATTCGTAATCACTATAATCTTGTGATCTGGCATTATAAGTTTGGATAAATTCTTGCCAGTGATCGCCCGGGCCAATACGCTCACCTTTGTTTTCATGGTAATAATCAGCAGATTGCTTGGCAAGTGCAATAATAAGCTCTTGACGTTTTTGTTGATCAAGAGTATCAAAGGTTAATCGATCAACGCATTGAATCAAGTAGCACAGGTATTCTTTAATGACATCAAAGACTTGCTCTTTTTCAATAACAAAAGCTTCGTTGATTAAGTCTTCGAGTTGATTTTTTGTAATGCGCCAAGAATTAAAAGCAAGCGCCCCGGCAATGTCATCAATGGTTTTTACCTGGTTTTTGTGCCAGGTGCTTTTAACTCTCATTGCAATTACTCTTTTTGGTTGTTATGAGAATTTTAACAAGCAATGTGGATAGCGTTGCTAGTAATTGAGCGAGAAGTTATTCGCAGTTGTAGTTTTTGAATGAGCCCAAATCATGCACTTCATCAAAGCCCATTTGCACAAGATAATTTTTCGCTGTTGCAGAGCGAGCACCGCTTAAACAGTACAAGATAATTGCTTTATCTTTGTCAATAACATTATTAGCATTCATAATACCTTGAAGTGGCAAACTGATCGCGTTTGGCAGGGCGCCACGAGAAAATTCTGCCGCTGTGCGAACGTCTACAAGTTGTGCGCCATCGGCCAATAGTTTGCATGCATCAGCAGATGAAAAAGAGTTAAACATAGTATAATTTCCTGAAGTAAGTTTTATTTGAAATCTTTGGGTCAATAAGAAATTCAAATCAATATAAGGAAACCATTATATAACAATGCTAAGTAAAAAGCAACTAAGAAATGATGTCGAAGCAGTCGCACAAGCACTTAAAAAGCGCAACTTTTCTTTTGATATCAAAGCCTTAACCGAGTTAGAAAATAATCGAAAAAAAAATCAAGTTAAAACTCAAGAGTTGCAAAATTCTCGCAACACTCAGTCTAAGTCTATTGGTAAAGCCAAAGCGGCCGGTGAAGATATTAAACCACTATTGGATGCGGTTTCCAACTTGGGTGATGAGCTAGATGGTGCAAAGGCTGAGCTGCAAGAAATTCAATCACAAATTGATGCCATTACCTTGTCAATGCCAAATATTCCTCATGAGTCGGTGCCTGCTGGTAACTCTGAAGATGACAATGTTGAGGTTTCAACTTGGGGTGAGCCAGGTGTTTATGATTTTAAGGTAAAGGATCATGTTGATTTAGGCGCTATGCACGGCTTGGATTTTGAAACTGCTGCTAAGATTTCGGGCTCAAGATTCTCAGTCATGACGGGTAAGATGGCGCGTCTACATCGTGCGTTAACTCAGTTTATGATTGATCAACATAGTGAGAAAAATGGCTATGTTGAAGCTTATGTGCCGTATTTGGTAAATGCTGAGTCTTTAACAGGCACAGGGCAATTGCCAAAGTTTGAAGCTGATTTATTTAAAACCCACTTACATGGTGAAGAGGGTGAGGCTAAAACGCTTTATTTGATTCCTACCGGTGAAGTTCCAATTACCAATATGATGCGTGACACCATGGTTAACGAAAAAGACTTGCCACTAAAATTTGTTGGCCATACACCTAGTTTTAGATCTGAAGCAGGTGCTTATGGGCGTGATACACGTGGCCTGATTCGCCAGCATCAATTTGAGAAAGTAGAATTGGTGCAAGTGGTTAAGGCGCAGGATTCTTACCAGGCTCTTGAAGTGCTTACGTCTCATGCTGAGGGTGTTTTGCAAGCGCTAGAATTGCCCTATCGTAAGGTAAACTTGTGTGCAGGTGATCTTGGGTTTTCTGCTGCTAAGACTTACGATTTAGAGGTTTGGTTGCCGGGACAAAGTGCGTACCGAGAAATTTCTTCATGCTCATGCTTTGAAGATTTTCAATCGCGCCGTTTGCAACTAAGATACAAAAATAAAGAAACTAATAAACCAGAATTATTACACACACTTAATGGCTCCGGCCTTGCTGTGGGACGTACTTTGGTTGCCGTGTTAGAAAACCATCAGCAAGCTGATGGCAGTATTAAAATTCCTGCTGTGTTGCAAAGCTACATGGGCGGACTACAAATCATTAATTAATAGGAGAAAAAAATGAATTTATTAGATTTAATTATTACCCCTGCATTTGCAGAAGAGGCGGCTACTGGTGCAGGTGACCCTTTAGGCGGATTGCCGTTTTTAATTATCATGTTTGTGCTGATGTATTTTTTACTCATCAGACCTCAGCAAAAACGCGCCAAAGAGCATAAAGTTTTATTGGGTACCTTAAAAACGGGTGATGAAGTTGTAACTAATGGTGGTGTTGTTGGTACAGTCGCTTCAGTAGACGAGTCTTTTGCTACGTTAGAAATTGCAAAAAATGTTGTGGTTAAGGTGCAGAAACAAGGCATTAACCAAAAATTACCAAAAGGTAGTGCCAAAATTTAACTAATCCGAGTTTGTTATGAATCAATTCTCTGCGCTAAAAAATACTTTAATCGCATTCTTTTTATTGCTATCAGCGTTATACGCTTTGCCTAATGTTTTTGGATCAGACTTGGCGGTGCAAATTTCTGCTGCAGGTGATGCGGCCATTGCCCAGTCTGACTTAGATAAAGTAAAGGCGACACTTGAAAGTAATAAAGTTAGGTATAAATCAGTTGAATTAGTTGGTCGTCGAGTATTGGCTAGATTTGAGGATAATAAGTCTCAATTAGGTGCCAAGGAAGTTTTAAAGCAGGAGATGGGGCGTAATTATGTGGCTGCACTTAACTTGGCACCATCTATCCCTGCTTGGCTGTCAGATTTAGGTGGTAAGGCGATGTCGCTTGGCTTGGATCTTCGTGGCGGCGTGCATTTTCTGCTAGAAGTGGATATGCAGGCAGTTGCCAATATGTCACTGGATAAATCTTATAACGAATTACGAACGTTGCTTCGACAAGATCGATTGTACAAGAGTATTAATAAAGAGAAAGGGTCGCTATTAGTGCACTTCAAAACTCTAGCGGCAAAAGAAGCGGGGTTAAGTCTAATTAAATCTGAATTAGGTGATTTAGTTATTCTGGACGTGACTCACGAAAATGAATTGTACGTGAGTGTTGGTATTGAAAAAGGCGCTTTGGCCGAAGCCAAAAGTAATGCGCTTAAGCAAAATATTACCACGTTAAGAAACCGAGTGAATGAGCTGGGTGTGGCAGAACCTATTATTCAACAGCAAGGGCTAGAGCGTATTGTTGTGCAACTACCAGGTGTACAAGATACGGCTAGAGCTAAAGAAATTTTGGGCGCAGTGGCAACGCTAGAATTTCGTCTAGTTGATGAGAAAAATGATCCACAAACTGCAATTCAATCAGGCAGAGCGCCGATTGGATCCAAGCTTTATTATTTTAGAGATGGGCGTCCATTATTATTAAAAACTCGTGTTATTGCTACGGGAGAGAATATTACAGGTGCAGCCTCTGGCGTTGATTCTGAGAATGCCACGCCAATGGTTAATATTACATTGGATAGTGCTGGTGGTCGAGCAATGCTAGATACCACCAAAAGATATTTACATCATCGTATGGCTGTTGTATTTATTGAAAATAAAGTTGAGACTGTTTTAGAGAATGGCAAGATGGTTAAGAATCGTTCCAAAACACAAGACATTATTAATGCTGCGACGATCCAGGGTACGTTCTCATCAAGATTCCAGATTACAGGTATTGATAGTGCTCGCGAAGCAAGGAACTTAGCACTTTTATTAAGAGCGGGCTCACTTTCAGCACCAATTGAAATTATTGAGGAGCGTACGATTGGTCCGAGCCTTGGTGCGGATAATATTGCCAAAGGCGTCATGAGTGTGATTGTTGGTTTTATCTTGGTATTGTTCTTTATGGCATTTAGATACCGAGTTTTTGGCTTGGTGGCCAATGTGGCTTTGACACTCAATCTGGTCATGATTGTTGCTGTATTATCCTTACTTCAGGCGACGCTAACGTTGCCAGGTATTGCTGGTATCGTACTAACAGTGGGCATGGCAGTTGATGCGAATGTGTTGATTTTTGAGCGTATTAAAGAAGAATTAGGCTCAAATAGCAATATTCAAAAGTCCATTGCTGCAGGTTATGACAAGGCCGTTCTAACGATTGCAGATGCAAATATCACAACGTTGATTGCTGCATTAGTACTCTTTAGTTTTGGCACGGGCCCTATTAAAGGTTTCGCCATCACCTTGTCTATTGGCATTGTTACCTCGATGTTTACAGCTATCATTGTTTCACGCGCTATGATTAATAAGATTTATGGTGGTAAAAAATTAGAGGAGATATCAATATGAGTCTTAAAGCTTTAAATATTCCAACGATTGACTTTGTTGGCAAGCGCACTTATGCGATTATTTTTTCAGCTATGTTGATTGTGCTGAGTATTTTTTCATTAACGACTAACGGTCTAAAATTGGGTATCGACTTTACTGGCGGTACGTTGATTGAGGTTGGCTACAAACAAGGCGTGGATCTGGCCGAAGTTAGAGCAACACTGTCTGGAGCAGGCTTTAATAAGGCTAATGTGCAGTACTTTGGTTCAACCAATGAAATATTGATTCGCCTTGAGCCACAGGCTATTTCAAGCGCTAAGCTTAGTACTAAAATCATCCAATTACTGGGTAATGATGTTGATATTCGTCGAGTTGAATTTGTTGGTCCTAAGGTTGGCGAAGAATTAACGAATGACGGCGGCCTGGCTATGCTGTATGCATTAATTGGTATTTTGATTTATGTTGCATTTCGTTTTGAATATCGATTTTCCTTGGGCTCTATTGCCGCTCTAATTCATGATGTTATTATTACCCTGGGCTTTTTCTCTTTGTTTCAATTTGAATTTGATTTAACCGTATTGGCAGCTATTTTGGCTGTCATTGGTTACTCATTGAATGATACCATTGTTGTGTTTGATCGAATTCGTGAGAATTTCCTCTCAACACGCCATGTTGATCCTTCAAAAATTATTAATGGCGCGCTAAACCAAACCTTATCTAGAACGATTATGACGTCATTAACCACTTTACTAGTGTTGTTAGCCCTGTTCTTTTTAGGTGGCGAGATTATTCATAGTTTTGCCATGGCATTATTAATTGGTGTACTAATCGGCACCTACTCTTCCATTTATGTAGCGAGCTCTATGATTCTTGCTATGGGTATTACCAAAGAGGATATGCTGCCTTCTGAGAAGGAAAAACAAGAGATTGATACTAGACCCTAGTTAACTCTTATTAAGCACTTCCGAATCTAAAAAAAGGCCGCTAATAAAGCGGCCTTTTTTTAGTTTTTGACGTTTAGATTTACTGCTTAAACTTTTCAAATACCAAACAGGCATTGGTTCCACCAAAGCCAAAGCTATTCGACATAACTCGATTAATTGATTGTATGGTAGTTGATTGTACGATAGGCACACCTTCAGCGGCCTCATCAAGATTCTCAATATTAACAGATTCAGCCATAAAGTCATTTTGCAGCATAAGTAGCGAATAAATAGCTTCATTAACGCCAGCTGCACCGAGAGCGTGTCCTGATAAAGACTTGGTTGAGCCGACATTAGGCACATTGTCACCAAAGACTTCTTTAATTGCGCCCAACTCTTTGACATCACCAACAGGGGTTGAAGTGCCATGTGCATTGATATAATCGATAGGACCATCAACTGTAGAAATGGCAAGCTCCATACAGCGCTTTGCGCCTTCGCCAGATGGTGCAACCATGTCGTAGCCATCAGAAGTGGCACCATAGCCCGTGAGTTCAGCCAGGATTGTTGCACCACGTGCTTCAGCATGCTCTAATGATTCAAGCACTAGAGCACCACCACCACCAGAAATCACAAATCCATCACGATCGGCATCGTAAGCACGAGAGGCTTTTTCAGGGGTTTCATTGTATTTGCTAGAGAGTGCACCCATTGCATCAAATAACATGGTGAGCGACCAATCAAGCTCTTCGCCACCACCGGCAAATACTACATCTTGCTTGCCTAGCTGGATTTGCTCCATGGCATTACCAATACAGTGGGCAGAGGTGGAACAGGCCGAGCTAATTGAATAGTTAATGCCCTTGATTTTGAACATGGTTGAAAGGCAAGCCGAGGTGGTTGAGCCCATTGTGCGTGGGACGCGGTAAGGGCCAACTCGCTTAATACCTTTGTCCCTTAGAATATCTGCTGCTTCAACTACATTTTGGTTGGATGCGCCACCTGATCCCATAATAAGGCCGGTTCTTGGGTCAGATACTTGCTCTGGAGTTAAGCCTGATTGTTTAATGGCCTCATCTAGTGCGACCGCATTGTAAATAGCAGCATCTGCCATGAAGCGCTTCATCTTTCGATCAATGATCTCACTTGAATCTATTTCAGCGATTTGGCCAGAAACATGAGATCTAAGCCCCATTTCAGCTTGTTTTTCATCAAACTTAATACCAGATTTTGCTGTTTTTAAAGATTCTAAAACTTCATTGCAATTTGCGCCTAAGCTAGAAACAATACCCATTCCGGTGATAACAACTCTATTCATTAGAATGCGCTCGTGTCAGTAAAAAGGCCAACTTTTAGATCTTTGGCTTCATAAATAATTTTGCCATCAACTTCCATGGTGGCATCGCCAATACCCATGTAGAGTTTACGTGCGATAACACGTTTAAGGCTAATTCGGTAGGTGACTTTTTTAGCCGTTGGTAAAACCTGGCCAGTAAACTTAATACTACCACCCAGTGCGCGTCCACGCCCTGGACCACCTAACCAGCCTAAATGAAAGCCGATTAGTTGCCACATGGCATCTAGACCTAAACAGCCAGGCATTACAGGGTCGTTATTAAAGTGGCAGCCAAAAAACCACAAATCAGGGTTAACATCAAGCTCAGCAACAATTTCACCTTTACCGAACTCGCCGCCTTCGTCAGAAATGTGTGTGATTCTATCGAACATTAGCATAGGAGGCTGTGGCAACTGAGCATTACCCGGTCCAAAAAGTTCGCCATTGCCACATTGAATTAATTCTTCGTATGAATATGAGTTTTGCATAGATTTACCTTATGTCATTTTTGATGAAATTATACATCAAAGTCCTTTGTTTATATCTGCTATCAAGTCGTTGACATCTTCCAGTCCAATGGAAAGTCTGACCAGTCCTTCGGAAATATTAGTGCTTGATTTTTCTTCATCTGTTAGCCTGCCGTGTGTAGTGGTTGCTGGGTGTGTAATGGTTGACTTTGTATCGCCTAAGTTAGCCGTAATTGAGAAAACCTCGGTAGCGTTAATGAGTTTGAATGCTGCTTTTTGACCACCTTTAAGTTCAAATGAAACAATGCCGCCAAATCCAGATTGTTGACGCTTGGCTAGTGAGTGGTGTGCGTGTGACTCTAGACCTAAGTAGTGAACTTTTTCTACAGATTTTTGTTGCTCTAGCCAGGTTGCTATTTTCATGGCATTATCTGAGTGTGCCTTCATTCTTAAGCTGAGTGTATCCAAGCCTTTGAGTACAATCCAGGCATTAAAGGCACTTAAACTCGGGCCTGTGGCGCGTACAAAGCCATGCACTTGCTCAATAATATCTTCAGTAGCTAATACTGCGCCCGCTAAGCAGCGCCCCTGGCCGTCAATATATTTGGTGGCAGAGTGAATAACAATATCTGCCCCCAGGGTGATTGGATTTTGTAGCGCCGGTGTTAAGATGGCATTATCCACTGCTAACAAAATATCGTTTGCTTTGGAGATTTTGCTGAGCGCGGTAATATCAACTACTTGGCCTAGTGGGTTAGAAGGGGTTTCTAACAAAAATAGTTTGGTGTTGTCATTAATAGATGCTTCCCAGGCCGATAGGTCAGGTAAATCAACATAGCTTATTTGGATGTCAAACTTAGCAACAATGGTATTCAGTAGTACGATTGTGGTGCCAAACATGCTACGAGAGGCGACAATGTGGTCACCTGATTTTAAGAGAGCCATTAAGGTGGCAAAAATTGCAGCCATGCCACTTGAAGTGGCAACACAGGATTGTGCACCTTCAAGTGCTGCTAGTTTTTTCTCAAAAGCATCTACTGTTGGATTAGTGAATCGTGCATAAATATTGCCAGGATCTTCTTGAGAAAATCGATTGGCCGCCTGTTCAGCTGAGGTAAATACAAAGCTTGAAGTCATAAAGATAGCTTCAGAGTGCTCTTGTTCGCCAGTTATTCGATAGCCTTCTCGAATCGCTTTAGTGTTGAAATTTAAGGTTGTCATTAAATTTAAAAAATTAGCAAATAAAGTTTATTCTACATCATTGCAGATAAGTTCAGAGCTTTCGTTGGTGTTGTTCTTTTCTTTGACTGAGTCCGCTCTAACTGCTTCAATGTCGTTTAGATATTTTTGGTTGATGTCACCGGTGACATACTCTCCATTAAAGCAAGAGCAATCAAATTCGGTAATTTTCATATTACCTTGCTGAACACACCAGATTAAATCATCCAAATCTTGATAAATTAATCGGTCAGCGCCAATGGTTTTACATACCTCTTCTGTGGTTTTATTGTGGGCTACAAATTCTTTCTCACTGGCCATATCAATGCCGTACACATTAGGATGGCGAACGGCAGGTGCGGCCGAGGCAAAGAAGACTTTTTTAGCGCCAGCATCTCGCGCCATTTTGACAATTTGCTCACTGGTTGTGCCTCTGACAATTGAGTCGTCTACCAGTAGAACATTTTTATCTTTGAACTCGAGGCCGATAGCACTAAGCTTTTGTCTAACAGATTTTTTACGTAATTTCTGCCCTGGCATGATAAATGTGCGAGCAATATAACGATTTTTGATTAATCCTTCCGAGTACTTGATTTGTAGCTCATTGGCTAGTTGTAAAGCTGAGACACGTGAAGTATCAGGAATAGGGATAACAACATCAATCTTCTCATCACCCCATTCTTTGTGAATTTTAGCCGCTAGACGCTCACCCATTCTAAGTCTGGTTTTATAGACAGAAATATCATCAATTACGGAATCAGGTCTGGCGAAGTAGACAAATTCAAAGATACATGGGGAGTATTTTGGCGCCTCAGCGCATTGTTGTACAAAAATATTTCCCTGGCGATCAATGACCACTGCCTCACCAGGTTTGACATCTTGAGTTATTTCATAACCAAGGGCTGTTAGTGCAACGCTTTCTGAGGCAAGCATGTGTTTCGTTCCGCCTTTTGTGGTGCGCTTTCCAAGGATTAGCGGGCGAATTCCATTTGGATCTCTAAAGCCAAAAATACCAAATCCTGGAATAATGCCAATGGTGGCGTATGCGCCACGGACGCGTTTATGAACTTGCTTAACTGAAGCAAAAACATCTTGTTCGTTAATGTGTTGTTTTTGTTGTTTAGCCAATTCACTGGCAAAAATATTTAACAAAATTTCAGAATCGGAGTTGGTGTTAATATGTCTACGATCTTGTTCGAATAACTCTTTTGCTAACTCCTTAGTATTGGTCAAATTCCCGTTATGAGCAAAAGCAATGCCATACGGAGAGTTAACGTAAAAAGGCTGTGCTTCTGCACCACTTGAGCTGCCTGCGGTTGGGTAGCGCACATGTCCAATACCCATATCGCCAAGCAAAGAAGCCATATGTCTAGTTCTGAAAGAGTTCTTAACCAAGCCATTTGACTTTCGCATGTAGAGTCGGCCTTTGTGGGCGGTGACAATACCTGCGGCATCTTGACCTCGATGTTGAAGAATGGTTAGGGCGTCATAAATATAGACCGCCGTGTCTTTTTTAGTGGTAGAAAGAATGCCAACAATGCCGCACATAAAAGGGTTTCCTTATTCGTTTTCGATAAATAGTAAGTGTTCTGACAAAGCAGGTTTAATGTCTGAGGCGACATCTTGAAAAGTTCTTAATGCGCCATTAGCTTCAATCCAGTAGTGTTGTTGAGAGATGCTATCAATGCTTTGAAATACTAGCACCATAATCAAGATAGCCAAACTACCTTTAACTAGCCCAACCAATAGACCGCCTAAATTATTGCTATTACCACTAATATTTTTAGCGTTTAGTGCTTGATCGAGCGTGCTCAATGTATCAAGAATTTTTTTAAATAATGTTGATAGAGCACAAGGTTTTGACGAGTCAATTGAAATATTTAGCATATTAGAAATACTGGCACATGTGCCGATAATAATGGCAAAAGTGATGATAAAAGATAGGCCAATCCGTATTGAGTTATTGGTGATGACAATTTCCATAATGCCCAAATTGGCAATAATATCTAAATAATACCAACTTACAATTGCGGCAATACCTAGAAATACAAAATAGGCAAAAAGCTTATTTAAAGCGCAAGGATTGCTAACCTTAGATGAAATGTCAGTCAGTTTGTAAAGTGCTTTTTTAATGAGTAACACACCAACAAAAATTATGCCAAAGGCAATGGCCATATGGGACTGATGAGAAAGTAGTAGCCAAGTAATGGCATCACTCACTGCTAGAGGCTGATAAAACAACCAGGCAAGCACAATGGAAAGTAGTAAAAAAGCAAGACTAATCAGCTCTTTTGCCATGCCTCGTTTAAAGCCCATTACCAAAAATGCGGCCAAAATAGCCAGAGTTGCCCAATCGGACCAAGCTAATAAGCTGACCATATTCCAGATATTTGCAAAAAACTCATTCATCGATCCTCTCCACAGAACGTTTTGTTATATGCGGTAATTTTACAAGATTTTCCAATCATGCATTACTTAAGTACCTTTAATGCATCCGCCACAACATGGAAAGAGCCAAAAACGATAATACGTTGATTAGAGCGTTGCTGTAGTGCTTGCTCAATTGCCGAACTCATGCTTTGGCAGCTGCGAACACTCTCTTTAAGTGGGAACTGATCGACTAAAAAACTCATATCAGCGGCACGATGAACAGTTAGTGGTGCTAGTAGCCATTGGTCAATGAGTGGAGAGATGGCCTTAATCATTGATGAGATGTTTTTATCTTTTAAAGCTGAAAAAATTGCCAAAGTAGGCTGCTCATCCTTGGCCAGCTCTTTAGTTAAAGCTTTTACAGCTGCTTCATTGTGTGCCACATCAAAAATAAACTGCTTGTTGTTAATATTTTTTATTTGAAAGCGGCCGTTTAGCTGGGCGGTTGCCAAGCCTTGCTGGATTGCCTGTTTACTAACCTTGAATTTGTTATTGAGCTTGTCAACACATAAAGCAGCCAAAGCGGCGTTTTGCTGCTGGTGTTCACCTTTAAGTGATATTAGCCCAGTATAAGGATGTTGTACAAATTCTAACCAAGCACCTATCGTATTAGCGTACCTTGTTATTGAGTCTGGCGGGTTGACATCGCCACAGACGCAAGGTGTGTTAGCGCGCATAATACCTGATTTTTCATGACCAATAAGCTCGCGCGTATCTCCTAAATAGTCTACGTGGTCAATGGCAATATTGGTGATAACAGCAACATCAGTATTAACGACATTAGTTGAATCCAGTCGTCCACCCAAGCCCACCTCTAAAATAGCAATATCAACTTTTTGTTTGGCAAAAATAAGTAGAGCAGCAAGCGTTGAAAACTCAAAATAGGTTAGCGAAATATCTCCTCGAACCAACTCAATTTGTTCAAAAGCTGTACAGATTTGACCATCAGTCGCTTGGGCGTTGTTAACGCTAAAGCGCTCATTGTAATTTAAAATATGAGGCGAAGTGAATTTAGCAACCTTAAAAGGGCTTTTTTGATAAATACTTTCAATAAAGGCGATGGTTGAGCCTTTACCATTAGTACCTGCAACCGTAATAGTGGCAAAGGGTACGCCATTGGGAAATAGTTTTGTATAAACGCATTGGATGCGCTCTAGTCCTAGGTCTATTTCTTGAGAGTGTAAGTTTTCTTGCCAGGTAAGCCATTGGCTCAGGTTTTTCAGTCCTCCCAAAACTCACCCTCGAGCGTTTTGTTTTTTTGACCCGTGTTTGACTCTTTTTGAGTTTGAGAATTATGCACAAAAGAAGCGGAGTTTTTTGTGAATATTTTCTGTGCATTTTTTTTCAACATATTGTCGATAAAATAAGCTCTAGAAAAAGGCATTAACCCCAATAATCCGATGGTATCAGTAATAAATCCAGGGGTTAGTAGTAGTACGCCTGAAATTAGTATCACCACTCCTTCAAGCATTTCAAATGCAGGTGTCTGGCCGTTAGCCATAGCATTTTGAGCTTTGGCCATGGTTGACCAGCCTTGTTGTTTGAGTAGAGTTGAGCCAACTAGTGCGGTAATAACCACTAATAAAATTGTGGAAAAGCCACCAATAGATTCGCCTACCGAAACCAATACATAAATTTCGAGCAAGGTCATTATTACAAATAAAGGAAAAATCATTTTATTTCTCGTTAGTGAATAGCAAATCCCAAACGCCATGTCCTAGTCGTTCGCCACGTCTTTCAAATTTGGTAATCGGACGTCGCTCGGGTCTTACTGAATAGGTATGGGCGTTTAGTGTGTTTTTAAAGTGGGCATGTTTTTCAAGTGTCTCCATCATCTGCTGCGCATAATGTTCCCAGTCAGTTGCCATGTGCACAAAGCCGCCATCAATCAACTTCTCAGATATCATATCCATAAATTCATTTTGTACAATGCGACGCTTGTGATGTTTTTTCTTGTGCCAAGGATCGGCAAAATATAGTTGAAATCCAGCTAAACTGCTGGCTGAAATATTGTTGCTGAGTATATCAACAGCATCTTCTTTGATAATTTTAAGGTTGGTTAAATTGTTTTTATGCGCTTCATTAATTAAGCGCCCGACACCCGCTTCATAAACCTCAATTCCTAAAAAATTATGGTGCGGCTCGTTGATGGCCATCTGAAGCAAGGAGTCACCATTGCCAAAGCCAACTTCCAAAATAATGTCTTGTTGCTTGTGAAATACCGCATTAAGATCAATAGCTTGGCCTGCTTCAGGTTCAATGCCATATTGAGACCAGAGGTCGTTAAGGCCATATTTCTGCCCCGCACTTAAGCGCCCAGAGCGCCTAACAAAGCTTTGTATCGTTCGGTTGGTATTGTCACTCATAGGTTGTAATCAATGATTAAGGGTGAATGGTCAGAAAAGCGCTCATCTTTATAAACAGATGCGGCCTTAACTGTCCCTTTAAGTTTTTCACTTAAAATTTGATAATCAATGCGCCAACCCGTGTTGTTAGCCCAGGCTTGACCACGGTTCGACCACCAAGTATATTGCCCTGCTTCTTGATTAACCTCTCTGAAAGCATCAATGTATTGCGCCTCATCAAACAGCTGATCCATCCAGGCGCGTTCTTCTGGTAAGCAGCCAGAGCGTTTCTTGTTGCTGGTAAAGTTTTTAATGTCAATCTCTTTATGAACAATATTGACATCGCCACAAATAATGTAGTCACGTCCATCCGTCTGAAGCGCTTTAAGGTAAGGCATAAATCTATTGACCATAAAGTCCATCTTGTAATCCTGGCGTTCTTGTTTGGCTGAACCAGAAGGAATGTAGATTGAAATAACGCTTAAACTGCCAAAATCTGCTTGAATAAAGCGCCCTTCAAAATCAAAATCTTCCCAAGGGCTGAAAATAACTCGATCGGGCTTTTGTTTGCAGTATAGCCCCGTTCCGCTATAGCCTTTGCGTTCCGCTGGCTTATAGTAAGTATGGATATTTTCAGGATAAAATCGCTCATCCAACTGCTCTTCTTGGGCCTTGATTTCTTGCACGCAAACAACATCAGCATCTTGAATTTTCATCCAGTCAAAAAAACCTTTTCGTTCAGCTGCACGAATGCCATTGACATTAGCCGTTATAATTCTCTTCATTGGAAATATTTTAATGATTTAGAGGAATGTATGGAACAGTATCAAAAAGACTTTGTAGATTTTATGTTAGAAATTGGCGCGTTAAAATTTGGTGAATTTACACTGAAATCAGGCAGGGTGAGTCCTTACTTTTTTAATGCGGGCGCTTTTAACACGGGTGAGCACTTATCAAAATTGGGCAAGTTCTACGCACAAGCTATTCAGGTTAGCGAACTGGAGTTTGATGTGTTATTTGGCCCTGCCTACAAAGGCATTCCGCTAGCAACCGCTACAGCGATGGCGCTTAATGATTCATTTGGTATAAATGTACCTTATAGTTTTAACCGTAAAGAAGCCAAAACCCATGGTGAAGGTGGCGATATTGTTGGCCATGCACTAGAAAAGGAAGTGTTAATTATTGATGATGTGATTACTGCAGGCACTGCAATTCGTGAAGCGATGGATATTATTGATGCAAATGGTGCAACTGCCAAAGGCGTGATTGTGGCAGTTGATCGTCAAGAAAAAGGCAAGGGTGATAAATCGGCCATTCAAGAGGTGGAAGAGAATTTTGGCATTACAGTGTTAAGTATTATCAATCTTGGTCATCTTATTGATTACTTAAAGCAGGGTAATGATGAAGCGTTAATTGAGCGTATTGAGGCGTATCGAAATCAATACGGCGTTTAGTTGAAAAATTCATAACCCAGGCTCTCAGCAACAGCTTTGTGCCTTATTTTTCCTTGATGAATATTAAGGCCATTTTTTAAGTGTTGATCTTCTAACATGGCCTGATTCCAGCCTTTATTGGCAATATTTTGGATAAATGGCAGGGTAGTGTTGGTCAGTGCTAGGGTGGCAGTCTTTGCAACTGCACCAGGCATATTGCCCACGCAGTAATGAATAATCCCGTCCACGACATAGGTGGGGTTGTCATGTGTGGTGACTTTTGAGGTTTCAAAACATCCGCCTTGATCAATAGACACATCCACTAATACCGAGCCTTTCTTCATGAGTTTGAGCATGGGTTTGGTGATAAGTTTGGGCGCTTTTGCGCCAGCGACCAATGCAGCGCCTATGACTAAATCTGCATGCACTAGATGATGTTTGATATTTTTTGATGTAGATAGATCAAGCGACAGTTTTGATGCATGTTGCTGTTGAAAAGTGGTGAGATAATCTAGGATTTGTCGATCTAGAATGGTTACCTCAGCACCCATGCCGAGCGCCACCTCTGCTGCATTCATGCCAACTACTCCACCGCCAATTACTAAGACTTTTGCAGGCTCTACGCCGCTAGCGCCACTCAGCAATACGCCTGAGCCTCCTTGGGTTTTTTCAAGGTGGTGGGCGCCTGACTGGATTGACATTCGACCGGCCACTTCACTCATGGGTTTTAATAGCGGTAGGCGTCCATTGGCATCGGTAATAGTTTCATAGGCAATACAGGTTGCACCTGACTTAATGAGTAGTTCAGTTTGTATGGGGTCTGCAGCTAAATGCAGATAAGTAAATAGTAGTTGACCCTTTTTTAACAATGCACATTCATCTGGCTGAGGCTCTTTTACTTTGATGATCATTTCCGCCTGATCAAATACGTGCTGGGCAGATGCCACAATCTTAGCGCCCGATGCTTGATAGTCAAGATCTGAAAAACCAACCGCCTCACCCGCATGAGATTGGACAAGTACTTGATGTCCAGAATCGACTAGTCTAGCAGCACCCTCAGGGGTGAGAGAGACGCGATACTCATGAATTTTAATTTCTTGTGGAATGCCGATAATCATGCTAATATTGTAGTATGAATAATGCACGATTTACAAGAAAATTTGGATATGTTGACTAAAGCTTATCCGCAAGAAACACTCGAAGGCGATGGTGTGGTTGTTAATCGACTGTTTCCAATATCGCAACGAATGAATTTTGATCCGTTTGTATTGTGGGATCATTTTAATGTTTCTGCTGGACACGGCTTTCCAGACCACCCTCATCGTGGCTTTGAGGCGATTACCTATATGTTGACCGGTGGCATGCACCATAAAGACAATTTAGGTAATGATGCCTTTGTTAGTAAAGGTGGGGCTCAGGTGTTTTGTGCAGGATCAGGCATAGTGCATTCAGAAATACCGGCAACAGAAGATCAGAGTGTCGGTATTCAGCTGTGGATTAATTTGCCCAAGCATTTAAAAACAACCAATCCCAGTTATCAACAGGTTTTAAGTAAAAATTTGCCCGTCACTACTTTTGAAGGTGGCTATTGTCGGACGATTGTTGGCGAGGGATCGCCGATTGAATTGCATACAGATATTACTTATCAGCATGTAAATCTCGAACAAAATAAACAATACCAAATCTATATTAATCAAGGGCTTAATGCGGTTATTTATGCGTTATCAGGTGATATTATTTTGGCGGGCGAGACACTTAGCTCAACCGAATCGTT
>Ga0233442_1000658_pt1 | contig 31948 bp, 51 predicted proteins | sample SI_123_September_3_FD_182789 | JGI IMG/M metagenome (GOLD analysis project Ga0233442, IMG submission 182789) | Seawater microbial communities from Saanich Inlet, British Columbia, Canada - SI_123_September2016_150_MG | ecosystem: Environmental > Aquatic > Marine > Inlet | place: Canada: British... | reverse complement strand
ACACGAGCCGGGTCAGGGTCGCGAGGGCTTCCAGGGTTTCTGCCTTGGGGTGTATGCCGAGTCGGCCTGTCGCGTTGATATAGTGCCGCACGGTGTCCAGCGCCCGCAGCCCGTCGCGCTCCTGGTCCTGGTTAGGCCTCCGATCTCGGCTGTTAGGTTTTGGATTCATTTCTCGTCTCCCCCTTGCTGCAAGCGGTAAGAAGTGGGCGTTTTAGAAAGCACCACGCGATACTGGTTTTATGGGGGTCATGGTATGCAGACACCAACTCCCACCCCTCTGCGCCTAATTCATTCAACAATGCTTCGATACATTCACCAGGGTGCTCGCACGTCGTTTTATACTCCCACTTCATGGCTGCTCCTTAGTGGTGGGAAGCGGACGCCCCATTGAGTCGACGGTCGGCTCAGAGCAAAGCTTGTCCATTAATTTGCGGAGGCGCTTCCTGTTGGTCTCAGAGCACTTGCCGCACCGAGTCTTCCCAGGGTGCCCGGGCATGGCTTCGGCGTATTCCATTCCGTGTTTTTTACAGATCATGACTGCCCCTTAGATCTGGCTCGGCGTTCCAGGTCGCACATCTCGCCCTCTTCCCTGACCTGATAGAACGCGCCCTGCCAGAAGATGGATATCTTGCTCTTGGCTTTGTGTTTTATTTCCCCAAATACCACCCCGCGCCCCAACGACAAGCCAAGGGTGAAAGCCACCAAGATCAAAATACCGCCGATTGTGTAGAGAGTTATCACGTCACTTCTCCTGTCCGGATCCGGCCTTCGCCTTTAGTTCTGCCTTCTGTTTCGCCCTGGCCAACGGCCCGCGCCGCTTGTGCGTGCCCTTGCGCCATCCAAGGTGGCGGCGGATCACGCTGTGATGGATGCCTATGATTTTCTGAATCTTCGGCCATGAGCAACTCCACACTCAACCAAATCAGCCACCGCGCACCCGGCAAACCCAGCGCCTGGATCCGCAACCATGTGCCGGTCGCCGCGCCAGTGGTTCGGGTCGCCGTCGTAGGGTATGCCGCACGTGGAGCAGCGGTGGACGCAGGCCCCGCACACCGCCAGCACCAGGACCGCGTCCCGTTTCAGCTCGGCGAACCTGTGACAGACGGGACACCAGCCCCATCCGCACTCCGGGCAGGTCGGGCGGTGGTCATCAGCCTCGCGCTGGAACATGTGGTCGCAGTGGTCGCAGGTGTCGCGGACTGGCGGCGGGGCGTCGTAGGGGTATCCGGTCACGAGACCGCCCCCAAGTGCCACAGGAGCCGCCAGACCAGGCCCTCGTGCGCGTACCTGGTCTCCTCACAGCCTGGTGTCGCGCAGGAGCCGCCCCAGAGGCCGTCCTTGGGTCTGAACTCATGATCGAGCCGCGGGGCCAGGAGGGTGCTCAGGGCGCGGTAGGTGGCCAGGCGTCTGGCGTATGCCTTCAGGCGGGCGCCGTTGCCTTGTTGGTGGGTTGTGCTATTCTGTTTGGACATCTGATCTCCTTGTTTCAAGCCAGGCCCTGTTCACGCGGGGCCTGGTGTACCTGAGTAATACGCGTCGTACGTCCAGTGCATCCTGTACTCGTCGGGACCGAACCTTTCGAGGCCGTGATCGTAGCTGCCGCTGGTGTTGTATCTACCCATCACCACCTCCTCACGCGTAGTGCGCATGGTCTGGGCAATAATGCCACTCAAACCTAGCGGACCCAGGACCCCCGGGGGGTTCTATCTGCACACGCTTCATCCACCCGCTACTGCTAATCTCCGGATGCGGTTTAATCGTGGCGTCACAAGCGTCACACTCCAGTCGCACAAGAAACCTCCTGCCGGTACCCTCTTCAACTGCGTAGACCTTAGCCATCGATCGGCCCCTGCGGCAGAAGCGCCCAGTGTTTGCCGTCCCAGTAATACCACCCCAGGTCAGTCTCGACGTACCAAGCGTTGCGCTCCGTGTTGTAGCGCATGGAAAGAACCTCCTTACCGGGAGGATCAGAGAAGCTGTACTGTTTGAGAATACGTGCATGGTGCTCCGTCATCCGCATCGTCATGCCTCCTCCTCCTCATGTGCAGGAAGTTGTAGCTTCTCCCCCACCGCCAGCGCGTGCAACTGCCGAATAGACGAAAGGCCAAGACGCATCACCGCTGACATCGTGAACGCCTCAATCTCCGCCTTGCCTGCCACGACAACCTTCTCCGCAGCCTCCTTGAAGGACTCAACGGCAAAGGGGCGGTTGGCCTCCACCTCGCGCATCACGTACTCCAGGACACCTCGTAAGTGCTCGCGGTCTCCCTTACCGATGCGTGACTTCCTGAGTAGCGACAGCCCGTGGTCAACCTTCGCCCGGAGCTTATCGACGATCTCCGCCTGGTCCTCAACGAAGCCACGCACAACCCTCTCAACCTCTGTCTTCATCGACGGTGCGATGCCTGGCACAGATTCACCACCGAGACGCGAAAGCGTACAGGGGACACCCTCTCCCATGTTGGGCGTCGTAAGGAACTCTGCGTATTGTGCTTGGCTCAGGTGCACTTCAACGATGTTGCGCCCCGAGGAAAACCAATACCTCAAGAGGTGAAACCGTCGCTTGCTGTGTTTGATTTTGATGCAGATGAAAGTACCGTGGTCTTCGATTGCGGAGCCATACAGCTTGGCGTGGCCCTGCACGCGAGTCACACTGATCTGTCCGTACGCCGGATGTGTCTCCAGCTCTTCAGTCTCTCCTGGAGTAGTGCCCGGGACCTTGGTGATCTTCGGTTCGCGAGTGGGGGTCATCAGCGCAGCTCAGCTATTACGTCGGATGAGTTCATCGACCCTCTCTGCCTTTGTGGGACCCTCGCTCCAACCCTTCTCCGGATCAGGGGCCTCAATTTGTTGTACTCGGTTCAGCGTCGTGGGGTGGAGAATCCACAAGCTCCCATCCGCGAATCGCTTCCGGGGCCACGACGATCTCTTCTTCGCACGATCCCGCGTGAGGCGGTCCAGCGCACGTTTCAACGACGCACGCCGCTGCTCCTTCGACTTTCTCTTGGGCATCTATTCCTTTTTTAGCTTAAAGTGGTGTATGGCCAAAGATCATGTAACCAAATTCGACGCTGTAGCGGGTGGTATCGTAACAGTAACAACCTCCGACAACATCGAAGATTGTACCAACGCCGCAGATGTCGTGGCAGTCAACGATGTTGTTTACCTCAACGCGGACAACCAAGTAGCCAAGGCAAGTGCCACTAGCGCGCACAGGGTATTTGGGATCGTCTTTGAGATAACCGACTCCACGCATTGTCGTGTTATCACAGGCGGATTGATTGAAGGCTTCAGCACTGGAATGTCAATCGGCGACGACTACTTCCTGGCGGAGAATGGTGCACTGCACCTGGTCCCCGACCCCTACCACCACCGCATCGGTTTTGCGTTCAACGCTACGGACCTGTTCCTCCGCATCGAGAAGCCCCAAGCAGTTGTCATGGGCTCGTGTCTGGTCACCACTCTCGGGGGAATAACGTTAACCACAAAAGATACGTGGTACTCGTGGACGGGGCTTTCTCCTGCGGTGTGGGCGGATGTAGATGAGGACTTGTTCACTCACGCGGATGGCGTCCTAACCCACATCGGCGGTGCACATTGCTGGGCGCTGTGTTCCTGCCACATCTACGCTTCATCCACTACGATAGGGCCGTACCACCTCGGTATTTCACACAACGGGGATGACCCTGACCTCTACAGCACCATGCGCTTAGCTGGAACAGCTAACAGCTTCACCATGCAAAGAGCCATTTATGTGGCAGAGGGCGACACATTGGAACTTATGATGCAGAAGCCCGGTGTAGACGGCTGTTGGGTACAGGTCAATACCGGGTCCTGGTTCTCTGCGGTGGGCTTGAATCTGAAGTAGCAACCCCAACGGGATTTGAACCCGTGTCACCGGCGTGAAAGGCCGGTGTCCTTGGCCATGCTAGACGATGGGGTCTAAACAACAGGGGGAACTCCTCCCCTGCTGCGGCAGTTTACAGCATGAACATCATTCCGATCCAGAGCGCGATGACGACAGCGCCACCAACGGTCTGAACCAACTCTTGTTTGTCTTCCCGCGTCATGTACAGTCCTCCGGGCATTCTCTTGTACCCGTTAGAAGCGTTTCTTTGTGACGTACACGCGGTCCTCGTTGTCCCAATCCTCCCACGTATCGCCGTTGTCCAACTCCAGACTACGCACGAACTCAGTGGGGTGCTTGATGACCTTGATGACCGTCAGACACTCACTCTTTTTCGGCGGTGTGTCTGTGGTGAGCGTAACGAGCATGTCACCCTTCTTGACCTTCTCTACCTTCTTCAGGGTGAGACCAGCGGGGAGCTTGGATGTCTTAGTTTTGCGTTTCGCCATCTGGCTCTCCCACGAGGTGGCTCAAAAGCTGATGACACTTCTGCTCATATGTCTGGATCCGCTCTTCAAGAGAACGCACCAGCGCCACATCCTTCGTGATGCCCGCCTCCAGCTCCATGAACTGGCGCAACCGTTGAAAACGATCAGTGGTTGACACATCAAGGCCCAACTCCTTCGCGCGTATGTGCACACGCGGGTCCCACCCACCATTGAGCTGCGACGCCTGTACGACGACAACCTTCGGTCCTGTACTGGTATCCGCCATCAGCCCACCTTCCATTCGTTGGGTTTTGTCGCCATGGTACCACCACGCGTCATGGGCAGACCCCCGGGCGCGTGATCACGATAGAACGTCGCAATAGCGTTCTTGCAGTGCTGACTGCCTGGCGTGAAGTCCCGGCACACCTTGGGGCGCCCCTCGTAGACATCGCAGCGACAATCCACGAGGACACGCCCCTTGAGCGCGATGCACGCGGGGCCGTCTGGGTGTGACTTGTTCACCCGAAGACCTTGGTAGAAGTGTCCATGCAGGTCAGGAGAGCACACGTAACGCTGGTACGCCTCGGGGAGTCGCTCCAAGTCCGCGTCAGTCACCTCAGCGTAGTAGTTGCTGGCGTGACCGCCGCTCGCCGGAATGTCGGAGAGGCAGCAGATGCCACACTCTTGGCAGTTGAATTCCTCTGGCATGACTACGCCAGCTCGTCGAGGTAGCGCTGGACGAAACCCTGCTCGTGGCCCAAGGCAACCCACTTCCAGAAGCCACGACTCAGCTCAGCGGCGTCGACGCGCGCCAGGAACTCGGTGCACTCCTTGTCGTGCTGCGCCACCACGCGCTCACCCGCGTCCTGCAGCGTATCCACCAACTGCTTCACCACCCCGTTCTCCCGCCGCAGCCGGTACACCTCATCCTGCAGCGCGTTGACGTCCTCGGGGATGTTGTTCCCCTCAGCCCAGAGCGCGCGGGTTTCCTCATCCATGGGCTCCTCGGGGGACTCGCTGGTGACACCCGCGTACATGGACTCAGCCGAGTCATTCGCCTGAATGGCCGCGTTGTGGTCCACGTGATCCACGGAGGACGCATGCATCTCCGCCTCCTGCTCGGGGGTGAGGAGCTTCTTGAGAGGGGCGTTCTTCACCGCCTCAGTGATCTCCGCGCCCTTGCCCGTGCCGACGTTGAGTGCCATCGCCTTGAGCTTGTTGCTCTCCCACTTCCTCTTGCACACCTGGAAGTACGCCTTGCTGACCGGGCACTCACCCTTGAACGCCGCGACCCACCACCCGGAGAAATCCTCGAAGGTGAGGGTGGGATCCGTGTCCAGGTACCGGTGGATCATCTTCGCCTGGGAGTCACCCTTCTGCGGCTGCACCTTGGTCTTGGGGGTAAACCCTGGCTCCTTCTGAGGGAGCACCGCCGCTTCCTCACCCAGCAACTCGATACGCTGCTTCTTGTACATGCTCTTGGCCTGGATGTAATACTTCTTCTTCACCGGGCAGATAGCGCGCTTGCCCTTACCCTGGGCCTTGCGCCACTCGTTGGTGAACTGCACGTAGTTCATCTTGACCCACGTACCATCTGCCGCGTGCTCATTGAGCACATCCCACACCTGCTGCTGCAGGCTCGGTCCTTTCTTCTTTTTCATTTCTACGTCTCCGGATGGTTGTACGGCTGATACGTCGCCGCGTAGTTCTTCGCCACAGGCAGCTCTTCGAACTGACGCCATTCGCGCCACAAATCCTCAAGGAACCGCTGCAACATGTAACGCTTCGCCGCTTTGTCCCGGTGGCTTCCATTCATACCCCAGGGGGCGGGTCCACCTGACCCACCGCAGTTGCGACACTCGTGTCCGTAGAATGTACCCTTGCCTTTGCAAGCCATGCAGATGGGGACCATGGTGGTCTCCTTCCGCTGCTTGTAGTTGTTGTAGTGTGTGACGTACGGCTCTGTGCCGTGCTGCAGGAACTGATTCGCGATGCGGTCTGAACGGCACTTGCGGTACGAGGATACCTGGGTAGCAGGGAGTGCACGCCCGTTGCGGGGTGCTACGCCCCACCAGGCCCACAGGGATGAGGGGTGTGGGGCCTTGCTAATATCGATCTCCCCAATCAGCGCAGCGCCGAGCGCCGGGCCAATCCCTTTGATGTCCCGCAACCAGTGCTGCCAGAACTCCTCTTCCTTGAGCGCCAGATGCATCCGTCGGTACAGGTCCTTCTCCGACACATTCGCAACGTGGATCATCTCCCGCGCGAAGACCGGCGTACGCCCCTTACCCACCACCTTGAGCAGCTCGATACGACACTGCTGGGTGTGGTGGTAGACACGCGCCACCTGAGCCAGCTCCGAGTAAATGCTCTTCTTGACCACCACCTTGCGCACTCTGGTTGCCCTCTTCTTGGGCGCCACCTTCTTCTTGGGCCTCATGGCATTTAGGGCCTCCTCTGCCCTCGCTCTTCCGGCGTCAAACAACTCGCCGGGTGCTCCATCTCATCATACTGCTTGTCCGAGATTCTTCCGTCTTTGCACAAGCCGTCTGTGAAATCGTTGAACGCCTCGCACCGTGCTACGTAGTCAATCTTTCTATCCTGCTCGTAGGTGTCACGCACACCCGGAAGTACGCACTGCGTGAACTCGCGAACCACCTGGGTCCACGTCATGTAACGACTCACATCCCTCCTACAAAGAAAACGTGCACCGCCCCCGTATCCTGCCGTCCCCGCAGGGACGACGAGTTGGACATAAGGGGCAGTGCACCGATGGGATAACGACCTCCGCGCGATCCGTGATGCGTCGCCGGGGGTTGGGAGTGGCGCGCAGACTCTTCCGGAGATACGGGCTAATGTCAGCCCCGCACAAAGCCTACGGCCCCCACGTGTTAGGGCTCGCTGGGTCGACGCTCGCCGGTCTTGGAGCGTCGCCTTTGAGTGGCGAGTTACTGCGGTACTACTTCTCCTCCTCGTTGTGATGTCGTGTAAAGGTGATTCCGGACTCCCCGGATACCACCCGCCGCTCCCACCACACCCGCCGAAGCAGGTGCAGTGAGGGCGGTCTTGTCTTGTTGGTCGTCGCACCCGCTACGCGGGGGCCTCCTCCGTCTCCAGCGGACCCTCGAACGGCGTCTCCACGACCTCCTCCTCCTCCTTGGGCGGCACGCTGGTGGGGTACATCCACAGGGACGGCGCCTCCAGGTCGCGGTCGCCGAAAACGACGCAGGGGATGTTCTCGTCCGGGTCCGCGTCGCCCGTGGGGATGACGACACCGTGACCCGAAGCAGCGGACACCGTGCCAGCGGCAGCGAGAGACACACCACGCTCGGCCTTGGTGGAGGCGAAGTCCAGCTTCACCGACGCCCATGCGCACGCCTTGCCCATCATGCGGAAAACGAACCCCAGGGCGGCGAGCACCATCGCCGGGACCCCGAAGACGAAGGCACCCATCATGCACAGCACGACCGCCACGACGGCCACGATGACCAGCACCATGCTGAAGGAGTACGCCAGGCCACGCAGGGCCACAAACTTCGCACTGAGTTCTTTCTTCATAATTCCCTCCGTAGGAATGTGGTTGAAGAATGGCTGCTCATCTTCTCGCGGTAACGAGAACACTTATTACGGTGTGGGGTCGAGTTGATGAGCGAATTAAGACACTCGACCTTACTTTCTTGTACCTGTTTGGGTGGTTATTTTTGAACGATTTACGGCATAAAAAAACGGGGGTTACGGCCCCCGTTGTACTGCTCACACCAGCCCGCGCTAATGCACCTGCACCCAGCGCCAGGGCTGAGGCGTGGTGTAGTCACGCGGGTCGAACGCCCCGAAGATGGGCTCATCCATGTTCACGCGACGACGCAACCCGTACCGCGTGGACGAGAAGGACTGCGTGTCCTCCAGGATGACGCTGTCAATGCCCAGCAGCACCTCGGCCATGAAGAAAAGGGACCGGGTATTGCGCACGTCGCTCTCGCGCCGCTCGTACAGCTTGTGCAACAGCGGAACCATGTCTGGGTTCACCAGCAGGACCTGGGTGAGCGCCTGCTCAACCACAGCACCCTTCGCCGCCAGGTAACGGTTGTCCGATGCCCCAACAACCTTGAACCACGCCTGCTCAGCGCCATACTGGATGATATCCAGAACCAACTCTGCTACATCTTTCATGATGTATTGCTCCTCTCTCCGGATGAGAGATCATTACGCCTCGTCACTCTATAAGGGCACGGTCGATAAGACGAGACGTGTTCAATGGTTGAACACTCGACCGCATATTCTTGTACCTGTTTGAGTATCATATTTTTAGGATCTAAAAAGCGGCGTGGGAGCGCCGCAGTGATGCCTTATGTAATGGGGCCAGAGACCAACTTCGAGGTGCAAGCTCGAAGTTGGTCTCAGCAGGCAGTAATAGCATCTCCCTCACCCCGGAGATGCCGAGCACTGCCGAAGGTCTAATACCGACGTTGCGCCGGTCGCTCTAGGAGCACGCATCACTTGTTGGTACTTACTTACTACAAACAACCACGATACTTGAATCTCCCGCTCCTGCTGGTGTGGGACAGTTTTGTGGGGTAGTACGTAGGCCACCCCACAAAGTCTCGTGACCATCCCGCCAGGCTTGGTGGGGTGGGTAAGAACGCCCCACGGCGCAGTATGTGCCTAATACGTGGGCGTAGCACCCACACGCCGCCAGGACGTACTATCGTGGTGATTCCTTCAGTTGACGATCCAGGTGGGGTTCACGAGGTGGGGACTAACCTCGTGAGCTTCACCCAGTCGCCGTAGTGCCCGGTACACGACCTTCGGTCGTAGTCCGGGTCAGGCATTTGTTACTACTCCCTGCGAGCGTGTCGCTCGCCGTGCATGCTAGTACACACGAATCACCGGTCTCACTTCACTATCCCTCAGAGGGTTCTTTTAATAAGGCGTGCGCCGCGATGTTTGTGGAAGGGATGTCGCGTAGGCATGGGTGTAGTCACTTTGTCAAAGTGTCTGTACCCAGGGCGTCCACGTGACATCACTCCACGTGTATCAGCGAAGCTACCCCGTGGGCGGTGCGCCCACCACTTACGTCGTGCGTTGAGACCTAGTTTTGAACTAACGCGCTTACTTGTCTGTCACCGGAGATTGACCTATTCGGCTGAGGTGTTGGTGGAGTCCGGCACGAGCCGGACGCCCAACATATTCAGCGATGTCGCCCTTTTCGTTTATATGGGTGTAGCACCCACCACGTATCAACAACCACTAAGCGCGAGTTGCTAGAGCTAGAGAATGTGGCGAATCACTTCGTCGCGCCCTCTGCTTCGTGGGGTGTGACATCGGCGCGCGGCACCTTGCGCGACAATGTCGCATATCGTGAACCGGAGTTCAGTACCGTATGTGGGCGTTGCACCCACGCCACGTCCTGTGAACCAACTACACGCTTTCGTATGTACCTTATTCGCTTATTGGTGAGGAGGGAGCCCTCCTCGTCGTTAAAGGTGCAAATACACACCCGCCGAACAACCCTCGCATGTATTTGTACCGTAACGCGGGGGAGGTGCGTACGCCCGAACAACTCACCGAGGTTTCTACCACTCTACGGTGTCGTTTCAACACCTGTGAATTCGTTGACCGAATAAGGAAACGCTCACTAACAATTTTGACAGGGCGGAGTCGCGTAGGCTTCGGGAGACTCAGTGTTCCGAAGTCTAGGTGGCTCCGCACAAAGATGTTCTGGGTTCGGATACGGTGGAGGAGCCTCGCTTTATCGGCGCCGCCTTAGCAAGCTGATTGAGGCGACGATATCCGAAGCTCCACCGCGTATCGTGTACCTGGCGACGTTTCGTCACCACCACGTCTGTGACGTGTACTGAGCGTTCAGGTTGTTGCTTTGGATTAGGACCCCAGTGGAGAGCGAATCGCAAGTTCGGATCACGTGATGACAGTGCTTTTGAGCACAGACTCAAAGGGATCCGTGCGCAGCGAGTCGCGATATCTTGATGAATGATCTAACTGCACGTCCAAGACGTAGTCGTCGGACTGCACCAGAGGGAAGTTAGATCAGACGGCAAGATCTCCTGAGCAATCACGTGGGCGTAGCACCCACACGCGCGCAGCGTACCAACAACCAGTTTACGGCGTAAATCGTACCTTATCCTCACTAGGGGCTGTCATCGACCAAGATGACCTATTGCTGAGTGTGGGACGCGCTAGGCGAAGCCTGAGCGGCGTACCGCATGTAGCGTGTGCTGCTTACTACTTGTGGTGGCGGTGCGCCACCTATGTAACCGACGTCGGTTAACGACTGAGGACAAAACACTCGCTTGAGTCTCTAAAAGGTGTTGTTCAAGCACGGCAATTGAAGGGGTCAAAACACGCTTTGCACCGCCGCAGCGGGGCAGTGTTTTGGGAACTACAACTGTCGGGGATGGATATAACACCTCTAACAGTAATGGTGGTGTTGCACCACCGCCTGACCTGATCAGGTTTACCGAGTGTGTACTGTGAAGCGCTGACTTCATTTTACGATAGAAACAGATAGTGGGATGTCACACGACATCCGCTTTGGTGTGGCGGTCATCTCCGGGTGTCCCCGGGGACTGGCCTACCGCTACGGCGGAGACACTACTGTGTGGACTGCTCTTATCCCGCGCATCCTTCCGCTGACGTTACGTCAGCTCCCTGGGAACCTGGCCAGGCTTTCTCAGCGCTACTTACTTCTTGTTGAACATCGCCACCATATCGGCGTACGAGGAGGGCTTGAACTGCTTGAGGATATCGAAGGAATTGTCTTGTAGGATGGAGAGTCCCATGAGTGTGACCGTGGGAAGTGTTCCAGGAGCCATCACGCCACCTTGCCCCGCCGCACGCATAAATGCGACCGACGACTTGAGCACATGAGCCTCTGCCTCAGTGGTGTCTGGAGTAGCCACGGTGTGCCCTGAATCCTTGGCGCAGTCCTCGGCGGGGGAGATGACGCAGTGGAAGCGACACATCGCCGGGCGGTACTTGTAGATGGTGCAGTCGTGTGTCTTCTCATCCACGAACCCACACATATTGTTGCTATCGAACCAATCTACTGCAGATACCTTATCCTGGAACTTGGCCTGGAATTCCAGCACGGACAGGAGCGACATCAACTTCTCTTTTGGGTAAAGTTTGAGGAGGTAGCGAGCGATAACCAACCCTTCGGCGACCGTGGCAAGGACCTGCTGCTTACAACATGCAGTGCACCCACGCGTGCAGGAGACGGTTTCACCCTGTGCCTCCTCGAATGCTTGTATCTTGCGCAGAAAGCGCTGATGCACGAGGTCCAACATATCCTCGAACACGTCAAGAAGTAGGTTCAGCTCTCCACAAGGTGCGTAGTGCCCGCGCTTGGTCAGTCTTCTGCTCTTGTAGCCCTTCGGCTTCTTCCTCGGCTTCTTTGTCTTCTTGGGCACGCCACTCCTCCCTGAGTTTGTCGTATTCCTTTCGCATGCTGTGAAACCGTCGACCTCCATCAGGTCTCTGGTTGTCTTTAGGGTCCGACAATATACGCCAACCCGCGTCGTCCTCCGTTCCACGCCCACAGAACCACGCCTGGCACGTAATGGGCCTCGTAGCGTAGATGGAGCAGCGGCAACCCTTGAGGAAGGGACAATCCCCGTCATCGAAGTGCTTGAGGTACGTGTATGTGTTGGGGCGAAACACCCCAAAGCCCGACGCAAGGTTAGGCGTCTCCTTCTCCCCGGGCTCTGGTGCCATGGAAGCGTTGCGTATGAGCCCCCGGAAACGCCACAACCTGTCCCGAGGATACACGCACACCTCGAACACACGGCAGCAGCGAGCGTCGCACGTCGCACACACCTCGTGGGATGTCTTGTTGTCGTGGGAGAATGCACTGTGGGGCCAGCGGTCATCAGGGCCAATCTCGTGGTCGTCGAAGTCGGACTCCACGATTGTTTTTAGCCTCTCCACAAGCTCTGGCTCTTCAGCCTCCACCTCTTGGACGGCCTTAATGCACTCTTGCAGCTCCACCATCTCGTCTGGGGTGATGACGCCACGAGGGGTGATGGTGTCCTCTTCGCTAAGTGCTTGTTGCTCCCCCTTGAATGTTTTGAGAGACATGAAGACACCGTCAGCCATCGAGCATCTCCAGCACGCTCTCCGCCAGAAGCGCAGCACCCTTGACTCGTAGGGGGTCTCGGTTGTCCTGCGCCAACGTGGAAACCTCTTCAGCCAGCTTGCGCAGCAGCTCGTGTTCCATGGTTAGGCGTGTGGCCCACACCAACGTGTCGTAGTGTGCATCGAAGAGCCGAATAGCGTCTGCCTGGGTCTCCGGCTCCTCCCCCTTGCACAAATCGCCGAAGAACTCCTCCGCGTAGAACCTAAGTGCCTTCTTGGTAGCGTCGAGAGCACCCTGCACACCTTTGGACCACTTCACAGGGCATTGAGGAGAACCCACAGGTCCCTTTTGCCCCTCTGAAGCAGGAGTATGGTAGTACATCGCCTTCACGGAGCCCTCGTACAACCCAGGCCAACACGCTGGGCACGGTTTTCCGTAAAGGAAGCGGTTGTGCTTGGCGCAGCACGCATCGGCGGGGGTATTGAAGCGGTGACTCTTCAACAGGTCCACGTCGAGCTGAAAGCCAGGCAGGTGCACGCCACATATAATACACATGACCTCCGTGGGGCTTCGGAACGCCGCGCTGCCAATGGGGTGGCCGCAGGGGAGTAATACATTACTCATGGCGAGCCACCTCCAACGCTTCCTGCTGCTGCATGTACGCCGCCACACCCTTCAAAGTACCAAACACCGGGATACCACACATAGTTGCCCGCGCACTCTCCGCCCGTGCACCCGCCGACGCCTCCCAGTTGGGGAGTAGCACCATGATGTCGCACCGCTCCAGCAGCTCCACAGTCCCGGCCAACCAAAACTCCTCTGTCAACTGCCCGAAAAAGAGATGGGTGTTGGCATGGGGAATGAGGGGCATCACCCCCAGCTTCGCTACCTCCAGGGCAAGCTCCTCCGCTCGCCGCACATTCTGTGCGATGTCCCAGGTCGTTTCACCAGTGAACGGGCCTGCGATGTAAGCGATCTTCAACCGCCTCTTCGTCTTTGCCACTCTGCTCCCTCCGTTGGGTAAATATTTCGTCGCTGCAGCGTACATGCACAGCGCACCTTCTAGTACCACTACGTAGTACGTATTTGTGAGTGGTACACCGTACTACGGAGCGCCGTCCTTGTCCGACTCCCGGTGCGGAGCGTCGAGCACGTCATCCACGGCGACGAGCCCACGCTGCAGTGCACGCCACCCGCCGACCACGAACTTGAAGCCCAGCACGATGGTGAGGAGCGCAGCCACAATCAGCGCGTACACCCCCCAGAAGAACACCACACCACCTCTCGTGGCTTGTGGTTCAGAATCCTGCACCATCAATCACCTCCAGAATTCACGACCTGGGCACCCAGCGCAGCGCTGACAGCCTGTGGATGCCCCACGGGTGGTCTGGCCAGGGAGGGGGTAAACCAGACGCGTAGGTCGCCGCTCGCCGGGACGGCGTCGATGAGGCCCCGGTGAAAAGATACGGCGAGCAGTGAATCAAACATCTACACCAGCGATATCATTATATAATCCCATCTATTTTGAAGACTCGGAGCACACTCTACTCATAAAATCATACACTTAGCGGTATAAGTGTGAGAGTGGCCTGGCCCCTCCTGACCGCCCCATGACCCAATACAAGGAGTGGATAGGAGGGATAAGTGCAGTCAACTCTTGATGTTTCTGGCTCTTGTTCTAGCCCGGCGAGCGACCTCTTCCCCTCTTCCATCCTTCCGGAATCACTACATATACCTAGCTACTGTGCACTGCTCGGCGAGCGTCAATCAACTAGCATACTATAATATACTATACATGTAGAAGAGTTAAGTAGTAGTAGTAGGGAGACTGATGGGTTGAGGACAGCGATGTGATTATGTTGTAGTTACGTGGAGTTATCGAATCCTGTTCCAATATATTGATAAATGACGGGCACCCCCTACTTACATAATGGGGCACCGGGCAACGGTTCTATAAAGCTACGCTGCACCAATCAATACGTGCGGTTTTCGCCTGGACTATTGTGATTCTGCCGGGTTACACCCTACCTCTCCTCGTGCATTAAGGGAGTTCCCGCCGCCAGCGCCTTTTTACACCTACACGCACACACATGCTCTCCTGGTCACTGTGACAAATACGCCCACCGACTGTGACTAACACGCACACATGCTGTGCCGAGACGCGCGGTGTAGTATGATTCCACACCCCACCTCACATGCACATACTCCTCCAGCTCGCTGCCCAGGTCTCAGCCCCCTCTCAACCATTCCGCTGCCCGGTTTGTTTACTATGTAGTAGTGGGTCGCCGTCATTTATCGTTGCGTACAAAGAGGAGCATCACACTGCTGAGAATCATGGGCTTTTCTCACCCCTGTCCTCAACCCGACACTTTTGCCTTGACCCACCCCCTAACACTGTGTTTGTTATGTTTTATCGGATGTGACGGACCACACGACAAAAACCACGCAGGCTCAGTTTACGAGAGTCTGCTGAAATGACAAGGAGTTAGAGATGCGCGACCGTTGGTACGGTGTCACCCTCCCCGACGAGGATTACGTAAAGATTACAAAGCTCAAGAAGTTATTGCGCTACGTAAAGAACAGCAAGAACACGCCGCTCACTGGGCGCTTCTACAACGACACAATGGGCATGATTTACTGGCCACACGTCTTCGCAAACAAGCGATTTCTTGACTACTTCGCGGATATTGTGCTCCCCCGCAACCAGATGGAGGCCGAGGCACACAAGCTGTGTCCTGTGCACCACGTCCGCAAGCACAACGACTTCATCACCTGGCTGCAGCAGCGCACGCGTATGTTCACAGAGCACCTGCTGGGCTCCCTGCTCGTCCCAGCGGCCACGCCCCCTGGCGTGGTATGCATGGAGTACGCGGCGGCTCACGGCGAGCCCAGCGAGCCCATGCACAATCGGGCCAACTACACCACGTTCCGGCGGCTCACCATCACCGACAAGGCACTGGCACGTGTACTGCAGACTCCCGACACGCGGTACGAGCTGGCAGTGCATGAGTTACCAGACCCACTGCGCCTGATACACCACGCCTGGAAGGCGCTGACGCAGCGGGCCACCAACGCCTACGACCCCACGCAGGTGGGCATCGAGTACACCCACACCGGCTGCATGTTCATCAACTGGGATATCTTCCGCGTCTCCTCCCGCTGGCCCAAGGAGGTTGGCTGCTCGGCAGCGAGCGCCATGTTGGATATCGAAAAACTGTCCAGCTCCCACACCCTGCGCAATGGTATGGCCACCCGGGACCTGGACCCCACGGTGGACCGCATCGGGCGCTTCCGCACCCGGGTGTACAAGAGCGATTATGTGCGCCAGGCCATGTCCACCGACCTGTTCGTGGCCCCCACCGCAGACGACAGCGACTACATCCCCTCCGCCACCGTCATCGACCCACTGTACCTGGTAAAGCGCCAGCATTTGTTCGATGGAACCTGGCACTACCAGCAGCGCAGTAAGCAGCTCAACGCCAAGCGGCGTAGCCGGGTGTCCCGGGACTCACCGGAGGCTGAGGCCACCGCCACTACCAAGGTCTACTCCTTCATGTTCAAGCCGGTGGATCACCTCAAGGACATCATCACAGAGCACCAGCTCGCGCTGTGGTTTGACCCCAACCACGAGGAGCGTGTGTACGGTATCCGACGCAAGAAGGCGATGCTCTTCACCCGCCCAGAGCTGCTCGGCCAGGCAAGGCAGGACTGCCCCGCAGAGGTGGAGGTGTGGCTGCGCGCCGTGGACTCCCTCAAGCTGGTGGAGTCGTACCGTGATGACGGTGCCGTGGGCAACATCCAGGAGCAGCTCCGCTCTGAGTTCTACAAGCAAGCTCGCCAAGAGCATCTCAACGAGATTGGTCCCCAGGTTCTGGAGCACTTCGTGAGCTACGAGCTGCTGTCCAAGGACGAACAGTACCAGGTGCGTGAAGCAGCGAAGCGCCTGCATCGGGACCGGAGCGGAGACGAAGGTGCTGTCCCTGGCCGGTGGTGGCTGGACAAGACCGCGCAGCTCGCCCGTGAGTTCGTCAAGGCAGATACCATCCGGCGCATTGTCAATGTGACGCTGCCCGGCGAGCGGAGTGTTAGCACCCAACACTTCTACACCCCCGAGGCAATCAAGCTGTTTCAAACCTTCACCCAGGGAGCCATGGGTTCCCCTTCTGGGGACGTCGCACCCGACAGCCATATGGAGCGGGCGACCATGAACCAGCTTGCCCCGACGCCGTATCTGCTGGCGTGGACCCGCTTCTGCCTGGGTATGCAGGGCAAGGCCAACTCCTTCGCCATCAAGGAGGAGCACCAGCGTTGGACACCCGCAGAAGACATCGTCCTCGCACAGCACATCCACATCAACCAACCGAGGATGTCCCGCACCCAGTGGGGCAAGCTGCTCGCGGCTCTGCCAGCACGCAATGAGTCTGCGTGCCGGTACCGCGCTCGTACGGTGAATCTGTTGCTCGCCAAGGGGCTGACCGCTGCTCAGCGAGCGAAGTATCGTATGGGCAATGTGGAGCTGAAGACGGACCAGGCGATGGCGCGCAAGACCATTTTCATCTACGGGTACCTGATGTACTACCAGCGGTCGGGCCGCAAGCTGTTGCGTACCTTGCCCGGTGTGCGCAATATCCTTAAATTGACAGGACCTCAGTTGGAGCGCTTGCCGCTGCCCACATCCTACGCCGGTGACTTCTTCTCCACGTTCGGTGAGGCGTCACCATCGTTCTCTTGATGCGTCTTCACACGCAGGTCAAGCATCAGCGCGGAGGCGACGTAGCGGTCCCACGTGCACATCTTCTTGTCGTGCATGTACAGCCGTTTGTGGTGTGCCCGTTCCTCTATGGAGTAAGCGCCGAAGGGCTGCTTCTCCCCCCGCTTGTCTTTCGAACGTACGTTATGTGGGTTGGTGGTGATGTTGGTGCCCCACCGAGACCAGAAGCCGTACCCGTTCGATGTGTCGTGGAGGATGGGAACCCGTGAAGTATTGATGTTGAGTTCCTCCCCCACGATGCGTACGAGCGGGATGGTGAGGCAGTCCGTTTTGCCGAGGAACTGCGTGGTGCCGTTCGCCAACGTTGTTTCGTACGGATTACGGTTGAAGGCCCAGCACCCAATGGCACCTTTGCGTATGTACAGCTCCTGACCCAAGAGGGTCTCCGGGCTAGGGCGGCGGTGGTCGTAGTTCCCCACGTGCTGAGCCACGGCGTACGCCCGCGTCCACGCGCTCTCTTTCAATGGGCTATGTATCGTTTCATCTTTGCGCATCACGTCGCACATGTACCGTACGCCACCGTATTGAAAATGGACCACCCCACACCGAGCGCAGATCCTCATGGTGAAGAAGCGGACTGCGCTCGGTGGAATCACCTTCGTCATGCACACAATTTGTAGTGGGCATTTGAAACAGTCGGTTTGTAGTGTGGGAGGTGTGGTCAGGTACGGGAAGAAGTCGCAGTGCGGGTCATGCTCCAGGTCGAAGTTCTTCAGTTCCTCCTCCAAGACGAGATCATCCAAGACGTGTATTTGTGTGACGGTGCTTGGGCCTGTGGGGGCACCTTGAACGATGACGGGCTGCGCCGACCCCATGGTGTACACGTGTTGCAAGTTCCTGGGAGGGCTTACCGTAATGGTCTGTAGGTGGCCCACGGGTTTGCCACCAATGACGATGACACCCTTCCCTTTGTTTGTAACTTTTACAGTTGACACGCCACTACTTTGCCATGACCATCAGCCCTTCAATCAAACCACCCGCCGACAGGTTCCCCGGCGGCTTCGGCCCGAGAGGCAACCCCGCCGGGAGGTTTGAGCGTCCTCGGATTTCACTGTCCCTGGGCGCTTTTTTATATCCTTCGTTGGGTGCCCTGATTTACGGCGTAAACTCTATTTGGGTGGCACCTTCCGGAAGACCACCGGGAGCCAGTGCGGTTTTTTGTAGCCCTTCGCAGGAGGCTTCTGCACGATTGGAAAGTTTAACATCCCTCCATCCACCATGTAGACGAGTGTCGTCGTGGGGTGGGATTCCAAACCGGGCGCGTCGCACAGCGCACTTGTAACTTCCAGAAACTGAGCACTAACACCTGCCCAGAAAATGATGTTGGGATCTTTTTCCGAGACCCTAACGTAGTCACCGGGGACTTCAAAACTGTCTTCGAACAAGTACATCAACTCCTGGTACGAAACGTTATCCAATGTGCGTACGTACAGCAGCGCCATCTCCTGATACTTCTCCTCTTTTTGCAGGGCGCGTAGTTCTTCGCGTATCTCCAGCGGGGCACGGTCTATACCACTAGCGCGGTTCACCTGGATGTACCGCTGTCGTAGCGGTCCTGTGACTCGATGGCGGCAATGGCGAGCGCCGCAACACGAATCATGTACTTGCGGAACCCAGCACGCCGCGCAGTTGTGCGATTGCACTCTGTGAGCTGCTTGCGGATGAAGGTAATCCATTCATGGAATGCGTGGTTGTCGTCGTGCTCTGGACCACCCCACTGCTCATCCTGTGCAATGCGCTCAGCGAGGATGTCCTGGAACACACGGTTGCTGGCCCCGGGGACCACGAGCACATCCGGGTTCTTCACCTGGACGTCTTCATCAGCACACTGCTGCGCCACTAACCCCCCATGCACAAGCGCGGTCTTCGCCTTCAGGCTCGCGATGAGCCAGTTGAGGTACCAGACAGCCTTTTCTAGGTCCTTGACGCCGTCGACGTCCCGCCAGCGAGCGATGTACTTCAGGGCGTTGCCATCACAGAAACCTGCGCCCCATGCCATGATGACCTTGATTGCTTCGTACGTGGTGTCACCACCGTAGTGGTTAGGGTGGTTGATCTGCTCTTCACCTTTGTTGTCGCCGCTCATACTGCCTTTGGCCTCCTTATGCGTTTTTGTAATATGAGTTCGTCGTACTGTGGTTGGGCTGGTGGATCAGTGGGTAGCACCCACCTTTCGGGCTGGAAGAACCCGGCGCTCGCGCTCCTATTGTCTGGTAAATCAGCCACTACACGTCGGCCAGTATGGTGTGGGAACATACTTCTACCATCTGCATCAAAAACATGTCCCCGCGCCTTGGGTCTACAGTGATTACCCTCGAAGTCTCTCCCACCGTATAGAAACCAGTCACCTGGATTCAAGTCCCCAATTTGGACTGGGGTACCGTAGTGTTTTAGATGGCAGCGGGTACATATTCCGTAATAAGAGTCAGCGCCCCCACCACACTCACAGCACGGAACGACTACTGAGCCCTCCATAACCATCAGGGCAGCAACACCGGGAGGTGCTCCACGAACAGGTCGCGCACCTGGTTCATGATGTCGCGGATCTCCCACTGGGCGTGGGGGTCGCAGCGCATCTTGAACACGTGGAGCCACTGGCGCAGGTTGAAGGTGGTGTACACGGCGGTCGCCGTTGCCGTGTGGGCAGGGAGAAGCGAGCGTCCTCAGCGGGGATACCCAACTCACGGAGGCGCTTGTACATCACGTAGTCCATGCGGGAGGTGTGCAGGAAGGCGTACAGCGCTGAGTTAAGGGGTGTGGACTCCAGGAAGTACTCGGAGATCATGCCGTCCTCGGGGAGGCAGTGTTCATCCTTGCCCATGATGCTCGGCGGAACGATGATCTTCAGCGCGTCGTGCTTGTCGGTGTTGGAGTAGTCGCAGTAGCGCATGGACTCCTGCGTGAAGGCAGCGAGACGGTGCCGGACGAGCTGGTGGCTCATGGCCCGGGACCCGGTGAACAGCACCGTGATGGAGGCGTGTTCCAGAATGCTCTCGTGGCCCATCTTCATGGCCACCTTGGCGATGAACTTCTCGGCGCTGCCTTCCCTGATGCGACCCTCGCTGCGGTGGCTAACACGGCCACACTCCTCACACAGCTCCAGCAGCTTGTGCCAGGTGGACACGTCGGGGGTGATGACTTCAGCGCTCGGTTTGATGATTTGCAGCATATCTCTTCGACTCCTGAGTTTGTTAGTGTTTATGAAAACAACAACGCGATGGTGAGCACGGCGCACAGCACGCCCAACCCGATGGTTGCGTAGACCCAGAGACGTGTGAACTGGCCCTGCGTCGTCATCGCGTCCTCGAATGCTTGGCGCTCTATTCTCGCGACGGCGGTGTTTTCGTTGAGTGTTTGCACCGCATTCTTGTAGTTGAACTCCGTTACCCGCAGCGCATCACTCAGCTTTCGCACTTCAGCCAGGGCTTCACCGCGCTCACGGTGGCATCGCTTCCCATCTCCCTGCGCAGTGTGGAGGTCCTTTCGCAGCTCTCGGATTATTTCATCCTTGCTCGGCATGACTACTTCCCTCGTCTCTGGTAAGCGCGCACTCTATCACTCTTGGGGGCCAATTCGTCCAGCCATTCCGTCAAGACCTTACGCACCTTCTTGCTCTGCGCAGTCTTGTTCGTGGGCATACGCTCCTCGACCCACTGCCCGGCGATCAGTGCAGCGTTGAACCTATCACCCCACACCAGACCTTTGGGGTCCACGGGGAGCATGATGAGCGTGTGTACCTGCTCGGAACTCTTCACCAGGATGCGACCCTTGTCGCCCGCCTTGTTCACGAAGAGGACGGCTTGTCCTGGCTTCAGTTTGTACTGGCTGGAAGTGAGGTGCATCGTGTTGGCTTGCCAACTCACCGTGCGCAGATCTGTTGGGCGCACGACAGTCTTGATGACCCATTCGTGGGACATGAGGCTCCTTCTTTTTTAGGGTGGTGGGGGTAGTAACAAGCAAGTGGGGCACGTCACAGATATGAAGCCTCTGTGCTGGCGTGGGAGACATTGGCCGTTGTCGCCAGTACAAGGCCCTGGCGCTGGCGTAACGACGTGTATCGCTCGTCACAAATACAAAGCCCCTGTGCTGGCGTAGCGTCAATCGTTTCAAGTCACAAATACTAAGCCTTTGTGCTGGCATAATGGTATCTGGCTTAGGGGCACAAATACAAAGCCTCTGCGCTGGCGTTGCCACCTATGTTGCACGTCATCAGTATAAAGCCCTGACGCTGGCCCTTAGATACGTTCAGCGTTGGGGGCACAGATATCAAGCCTCTGCGCTGGCATAAGTGCACTCCAGACCTGGGTCACGAATACGAAGCCTCCGTGTTGGCATTATCCAGGTACGTCCATCGGCGTCAGTACAAGGCCCTGACGCGGGCGTAGGAGAGAAGTCTGGATCACAGATACAAAACCTCTGCGCGGGTGTAAAGACGACTGCGAGGTCGGCGCAGAAACAAAGCCTCTGCGCTGGCGTGAAGAAACTATACAAGGCGCTACAGATACGAAGCCTCTGTATCGGCGTCAAACCAACCCATGTGCTTATCACGAGTATGAGGCCCCCGTGCTGGCATGGAAGTAGAATCCTAGATCAAGGCGGTAGTACAAAGCCCCATCGCTGGCATTATTGATCAGGCAATTCTATCGCAGATACCAAGCCTCCGCGCTGGCGTTATCGATTTCCTCAATGGCGCAGATACAACGCCCCTGCGCTGGCACAGCATGTTCATGATGGCGGTCACAGATACAAAGCCTCTGCGCTGGCGTATACAAAGCGAAGTACGTTGTGGGTACGAAGCCCCCGCGCTGGCACAGACGTTCAAGAAGGCGTCGTCAGTACAAAGCCCCAACGTTGGTGTAGGAGAGAAGCCTGAGTCACAGATACGAAGCCTCTGTGTTGGCGCAACAGCAGGGCGGTTAATGTCGTCGGTACAACGCCCCGACGCGGGCACGGTTCCGTTTGGGGGTAGGTCGTCGGTACAACGCCCCAACGCGGGCACTGAACAAGTTGGAATTCGGTCACAGATACGAAGCCTCTGCGCTGGCATAGGGAGCTATGTCTATCGTTGTCAGTACAAAGCCCTGGCGCGGGCGTAATGCTCATGGTGGCGGTCACAGATACAAAGCCACCGTGCTGGCGTATAACATAGCGTTCATCATAGGCGCAGATACGAAGCCTTCGCGCTGGCACAGATTAGTGTAGTAGTTTCACAGGCTGCTTGTCACAGATACCAAGCCTCTGTGCGGGCACCACCAGGAGTCCCACATGGGCACAAGTACAAAGCCCTCATGCTGGCGTTGTTATGCATTTTTCGTGTGGCGCTTTGCCCACTTCGCTTGGCGGGGTGCGGTATTTACGGCGTAATCCTTGACCTTGGTGGGCACAGCTTCCTTAGCCCCCTGCTGGTGTTCGTCCCAGCGAAGCAGCAGGTTGTGCGCTGCGTTAGCGTCCTGATCCCAGTTTGCCTGGCACTCGCTGCATGTGTGCATCACCTCTTTTGAGGCGTCCCAGGGTTCTTCCGGGTGGTCGCCACACACCGCACAATCCTGTGTGGTCATCGCTGCATTCACCTCAGCGACGGCGCCGAGACGCATCGCAAACCCATTGATGAGGTTGCTACGCAGTACCGAACACGCGGCGTCCCGTTGGTACAACCGGGCAGAAGCGATCTCTCCCTTATCAGACTCGGGGAGGACGTGCCGTTGCATTACGCTCAAATCGAACTGTTCCAGGACAAGAGTGTGGTACTTCCGCGAGAGGCGAGCGGCGATGTTACGGTACTGGTCCTTGCGGCGAGCGAGGCTCTTGTCACGTTGATTTGCTTCCCAGGACAACAGGTGCTTATCCTGCTTACGCCAGTCTTCCAAGCGCGGGTAGGCCAGGGTGTCACCTGCGAAGCGGGAGTCCCGCCACGTACGTGCAAGCGCCGCTAGGCGTGCCGTTGAACGCCAAGCATGCAACGTCGTTGCAGCCTCAATCAACCAGTCAGGGAGCGACGCCCCTTGTTTCGTTTGGCGGCGCATCCACGCAGCCAGCCAATCACGCTCAATGTTGAAGTTCTTGTCACGTGTGCTGCGCAGGTCCTCGACCTTGCGGAACCCAGAGCGGACAGCCCCCTCAAGGAGGATCTCCTCCTCATATCCTTGGTTGTCACGGAAGTACGCGACACGGAGGAGTCCACTGGGACGCACACGCCACCCAATGTCCACGGCCACAGTGCCAGTGCCACATGTTTCGCGGCGCCAGCCATCAGGGAGCGACAATGTAAAGTGGACGCTCCAGCGATCCTTGCCCGCCAGGCGTTCACGCAGAACTTTGACATCCTTGATCGTGGCCACCCGAGGCAGAGGACGGTGCAGGATGAGCGGCCAGGTTGCCCAGATGGGCGTCGTTTTGCCCTGCACGGTACCAACACGCATCTTCAACTCAGAGCGCTTCGGGTTCGAACCGACGAAGATGCGCAGAAGTGTACTGTCACAGGCTAGTGCCTCAAAACTACTCAACCCTTTTTGTATCTGTACAGCGACGGCACCATGCCCCGTCCAACGCCGAAAGTGGGGGTCCACAAACGCAGCTTTGCGTGCTGCATCCACGGCCTTCTCAATAATTAGATATGTACCCCAGTAGCAACCACAGATTGCGCGTTCTTTCCGGATAGTAGCCTGCGCACTTTCATTCACCTTGTTGATGGCTGTCTGTACCGCCGTGTCATCCTTGAGTGCAGCTTTAGCCTTGCGCAGTTCCGCACGCACTGTCTTGAGCTGCTGCCGTGCAATCTTCACACGCTTCCGTTGCTCCTTGGTGGAAGAACGTGAACGTGATGCTCTGTGTGTCGCCCGGAGATCAGCGATTGCAGCATCAACGACTGCTTTTTTCGCTGTCGCTTCTTCTTCGAGAGGTTCTACCGTCGGATGGACACCCATGATGGCGCGTACCTTCTTACGGCGGTCACGTTCAATCTCGATGAGTTTGTTGTAATACTGATGTGCCAAATGTATCTGGTCGGATACGAGATCCACGTTTTCACACGGGGGTCTAAGCCCGTAGCGATACACTAGAATGGGCATGCTGCTCCTCTTTTTTAGATCAGATGATTTCGTCGTCAGGGTGTCGTAGTGGGGGTTCAACGATGTGTACGGCGTGGGCGCAGTCTTGGGTGTCAACACCCAGGTTGCCACGTAGGAACATGGCGTAGCGCTCGTCAGGACCAACGGCTGTGACGTGTCGCCCTCGGCGGATCATCTGGAGGGGGTGCACCGTTTTGTAGTGGACAGCGCAGCCTTTGGTGACTGTGTGGATGCCTCGGGTGTTCTTCATATAAACGTGGATTGAAACCCCTTCCGGGATTGGTGCATGTTGTCCGTGGCGCATCTTAGTGCAGACGTACACATGTTCGTAGATGTTGAAGAGGAGGCAGAAGCAACGGTTACAATAGCGCACACGGTACATGCGCTGCACCTTGGAGGGGAACTTCTGTTGCTGGAGGCAGGGGATTGCCAGAGCACAGTGTCCACAGGCTTTGTCGGTGGTGAGGATGGTTCTCATGGCTTCTTTATGGGGAGGGAGAAGGCCCCTGATTGCAACGCGTGGAGCGTCTCATCGAGGAACTCTTCGTCCATGTCATGGATTGGTGTTTGGAAGTCGTACCCCCCTTTGTGCAGGATACAACTGGGGCACACTCCCGCGTTTATGTAGATGCCGAGGACAGGGTCTTTGATGCGCGTCTCAGGGGTGCCTGTGGCGTTCGCCGCAGCGACGTAGTTTGGCACACAAGAGGAGTCGGTCATGCTGCGCCGCTCACACCTGAACATCACCACCTTCTTGACTCGGGGTATGTGGGTGCGAGACTGCATTGATTCAGGTACGGGGTAGGTTTCTTTAAGGACGAAGCGTGTACACCTCACGCACAGGAAGGTTTCACTGTTGTTCATCTTGAACAACGCCCCGGAGAGGCAAGCGACGGCGAAGGGACAGCGCTTACATTTCATCCGATCTTCTTCCGGTGATCCTGCGCAGCGGCTTGTTGTAGTTCCTCCGACACACACGTGGAACACTTGCCCAACGGGATGTCGGTACCTGTCATTGGGTCCGTGACGTACGCAATAGTGTTTCTCGATGTAACAGCCTCGGACACTTGTTCGTGCACAAAATTGGACTCTGGGGGGCTGCGTTTCTCACAAAGGAATTCCACTATACGTTTGGGTTGTGGGATGACACGCACACACACTGTTTCCGCCACAGGGGGATTCTCAATGATGATGAGGCGGGAACATTTAGCGCACAGACACACGTAGCTGCTGTTTATTTTGAACAGCGCCCCGGACATGCACGCAACCACGAAAGGACAGCGCTTACACTTCATCGAGGTGCTCCACGGCGTATACCTCCTTGTCCCCAATGGCTTGGGGCACGGCGCCTTTGCATTCCTCACATTTGGTAATCTTGATGTGGCTCGTACCTCCCGGCGACATCGGGTCTATGGGCTCACCCAAGGCTCCTGATGATAATTTATCCAGGTTGAAGACGTCTACCTGGGGGATGTCGTAGATATCCAGGAACGCACGGTCCAGCTTCTCACAGTGGAGGTATCGACGCGCGGCAACGGCTACTTCTGTTTGCCATACACGCAGAGGGTTGTCGGGTGGTGACCCGGGAGCAGGGTCCACGTCGATGAGTTCGTAGGATGTGACCTGCAACCGCGCGCACTCACGACAAAGGAGGATTGTGATGCTGCTCCCTATCACTGCGCCCACCTCTGATTGGAGCTTTCCCGCCATGCACAGCAGCACATAAGGACACCGGCTACACTTCACGCCCGTCCTTTCCTTTGATCCCCCAGGGGTGCACCAGCGCTTCCATTGCCCCACTGTCCCGCGCTCGCTTGAACGCCAGCTCGTCGTCCAGGTTCACGATGCGGTAGGCGCTGAAGGCACCATGCCTGCGCTCCTCACAATTACAGCGGTTGCAAACCTGCATGCGGAGAACTGTTCCACCTACGGGGTCCACGACGTTCATTGTGATGGGCTCCGCCAAGGAAGACATGTGGTCTCCCGGGTCACCCACGGTAGATGTGGCAATACCTTTGCCTTCCGCAGTGTTCCGTACCCGATCAACAATATCCGCGTAGCTTCGCTTCTCACAGATGAGGTAGGTCAGCGTCCCATCGTAGGGCAACACACCATGAAACTGCCGATAGAATTCAACAGTGTCAGCGGGTTCATTAGGCCCCGGACCAGCCTTGGCGTGCACAAGCTCAAGGCGCCGACACCGATAGCAGAGCGACGCAGTGCGGTCCTTGGAGTGCAGGAGCGTTCCACCGAGGCACGGCAAGACGAGAGGGCACTCTTTACATTTCATGGCGTGTCTCCCGTGGGGACGATGATCTTTCGCAGCTCACTCTCCTCCCGCAGTCTCTCTCGGATGAGGTTGCCCCCAGCCTGCCCCACCGCTTCAAAGATGGCCACCGTCTGCTTCGCCATCATCTCTGTGATTGCAGGGTCAGTGAAGGTGACCTTCCGGGAGTCCAGGTCCTCGTGCAGCTTAATGCGGTAAGGGAGAACACGGCGGTCCTCGGGGTCACACATGGTGCAGCCCGAGACGAGCAGTGGGCCACCGTCCACAGGGTCCACGAGCTGAACACCACGACGTACCTCCGGAGCGGCGCGGTACTGGAACTGCAGCACGTCAAGGTTCCTCTTCTCACACACGAAGTGCAAGCTGCGGGGCTCCTGCACGAGTAGTTCGAGACGCCCACACTGAGGACATAGGCGCATAACGATGGCGCTGTGGAAGGTACCCTGCATGCATGGTAGGGCGACGGGGCAGTGTTTGCATTTCATGATTTCTTCTCTTTGTCACCAAGGATGTACTCTGGTGGCACACCCGTACCTCGTATCATGAGATTGAGCGTAGCATCGTATCGCTCACGCATGGTGTTTGTCTTACGTACTTGGCGTAGTGTTTTTAGGAGCACACTTCTTTTCTTAGCCATCTCAGCATCGGGGTCCTTTGCTGAAAAGGTGATTCGCTGCATGTCGAGGTCCTCGTACATTTCTACCACGTACAGATTGTGCCGAGGTCCGTCACACCGGATGCAAGCAGACACAGGCAGGAAACCGCCGGACACTGGGTCGACAACCTGAATGCCTCTTCCATCCTTGGGAGCATCAATAATAGCTTGTTGCAATGTAAGCAGGTTCCTCTTCTCACACCGGAAGTACAGCGCGCGCTTTACGCGGTAAACTGGGCCGTTGAGAGCACCACGCGTTTTAACGGGGAGCACCTCAAATAGCCCACATACTTGGCACAAGTTGATGATGACTGCGAAGGCGTGGTGATTGTCGAACCACACCCCCTGCATACACGGCAAGGCCAGGGGACAGTTTCCACACTTCAAAACAAAGACCCTCCTGGCCCTGCTCCTGGACCGAAAATGAGGTTGTGAACCTCGTTGATGAGTTCCGTCGCGCACTCTTCACACAGGGTTACGAGGAAGTCTTTCCCTAGAACAACAGGAACGTGACTGTACGAAAAGCGTTGCACCTCCTCCCGCTTCCTTTTCACCACGCGTCGGATGGCATTTTCGAAGGCCCCCTTGAGTTTGTTGGCAGAGTAGTTTTCACTTTGTACGCAGATAGGTAGGAGGTCCCACACCTCGTGGATCTCAGCTTGCCCCACTCGCAATACTTGCACCTTGTTACATGTTGGACACACCACGATCCCGCGCACTGGTTCCTTTCCCGCCAGACATGCTAGAGCGTGGGGGCATTTGGCACAGGCTGATGTTATTTCATGAATCATGATCCATAGCTACCGGGCCGAGACACCACCCCCACGTTCTCGTGGATGGTGCTAGGGTCGTAGCCTCGCAGAGCATCAGGGTGGTCGTCCACATCAATGTACAAGACGCGTGTGCTCCGGTTGAAGTATTTGCTCTGTCCGAAGATAGCATCACAGAGGCCACACGTTTCGTCCTCGTTCCGCTGCATCGCTGCCTTACGTACGAGCTTATACCCTGTGATGTAGGGGCGATCGGCAGGTTCCATGCTTTTGACCGGAGGGCACTCGAAGATCCAAACGATGTCGTGTAACACCAATATCTCAGGTACCCCATTTTTCCCTGGGATACGGATGTGCCTGTCTCCACGTGGGGCAAGTACGGCGGTACGCTCACACCCCTCGCACAGATGCATAAACCCAGGTGGCTCCCCATTCTGCATGCACGGGATAGCGAAAGGGCATCTACGACAATCCACTATTATCCCCCAGGAATAAGCGAAGACCCCAAACGTGGTCACGGTCTTCAAGGTCTCCGCAGTAAACACGAGGACGGTCTGCCGCACCGTCGCGCTTGAGATCGTTGATACAGTTGGGGCACTTGATGACGTGACACCCACCCATACGATGCCCGGCGATAACCTCGGGGTGTACGCGCACGAAAGGAGCCACGGGCATTCCGTTTTTGCTGGGGTCAGGGAACACGACTTCCTTGACCTTGGGACACACGAAGCTCCACCACATGACTTGCGGACAACGGTTTCGGTACGTTTCAGTATTGACAGGACGGCGCACCCACACCCGAAGACACTCAGGGCACACCTTCGCGGCGTTCGGCGGGCGACCATTTGCCAAGCACCACACCGCGAAGGGGCATTTTGCACATATCACTGAGTAGTGAGCTTGATCATGCCCGGCGAGCGATGTGGCGTCGCATCCAGGTCAATCCAGTTTTCGTCAATGTACCGGAGGGTGGCGTGGTTGGGAGGCTTCGGAAGGGCGGGATTGTGCATGTACTCACACTCACAACATACTGAAACAGTGAGCGCCGGTTGCGTACGCTGCGGGCGGGGGTCTTCGACGTGGTGCGTGACGTTCGTGTACTGCTGCCAGTACCAGTTCAGCTTGTAGATCTGGAAGTCCTCGGGAGACTCATCTTCGTGCCGCTTGCGTGGGAGAGTAACCGCCTGCATACCGAGATCAATGCTGTCCACCGAGACACCTGTGTCGCGCCGTGTTCCTGGCAGCTTGCACGCGTCCACGACATCGCGCAGCAGTGGGCGCTCCTCACAGGTGAAGAGGAAGGTCACGTACTTATCTTCGGGGGCAGTCCCCTGCGCCAGCACGAGGGTGGGCTTCTTCTTCATGTTGATGAAGAACCGCCCACAGTGCAGGCACAACCCGTAGGTCCCAGCGATGAAGCTACCCCCGTAGCAGACCATCATGAAAGGGCACTTGCGACATTTCATTGTTTCACAGGTTCCTTGGCTATGCGGATGAGTATGCGGTTCGCCGCCTCGGGGCGCACGGCGATCGGATTGCCCGCTGTGATGTCCAGGAAGCCGTCCTCCCCTTCCTTCTTCACCAAGAAGCAGCTCACGGTGTCACGGAAGCCACTCCCGAGGGTGAAGACCACAGCGTTGGAGAGGTGTGCCTGGCTGGTGCAAGCAGCAATGCCTGCGTCACCCATGAACTCCCGGATGGTTGCTTTCGAGAAACCCCTCTCAGGGAAGGAACAATACTTGGTCAGCTCCCCCAGCCCGGCGATGTTCTCTTTGTCTGCTTCGGACAGCACAACCAGGATGGGTATCTTGGTGCTGTCGTATATCGCGTCACCGATGCGTACTTTCATGCATCTTTCTCCTGTTCGAGAGCGAGCTTGTGTCCATGCACCAGCGCCACGCTGTCAGGGATTTCATACCAGACCAGGCTGTCTTTTGCAGTAATGCAGTGGCGTACTGCGTTACCGTAGCGTACTCGTCCGCAGCGAATGCCACAGATGTTTCGGATGAGGTAGATGACCCTGGGTGGGGTTTCAACGTGCTTATTTTTAGGTGCGTAGCACAGAATAACGCGGGAGCACTCAGTGGGACCGGCGAGTGACATCACTTAGCTCCTTTGCTGTTTACTTTGTAATCGTGCGCCACGCGCAAACCATTTGGGTCCCCTATTGGGTGTGGGGCGATCCATTGTCTACGACGCAACGACCAGCGCGGACCATAGGCTTGGTTTCTCCAATGCCCACGCCTAATGCTGCGTGTCTTCAGTTTCCATTTCTTTATACTGACCCCTGTACCTTGTAAACTCAGGTCAAGGCACGCGTGGATCTCAGGTGCTATTTCTATGGTGTTGCCAAAGCTCCATGTACGGCTGTTCTGCGCTGAGGTGAGTAACCTGTCTTTTGGTTTTTCAGCTCGTATGCGTGGAGTTTGTGTGGTGTCACCCATTTTGCATTCATTTACGTAGATGCACGTATTTACGATGATGCGTCGTAGAGTATTCAGCGCGAGGCTTGTCTTCGTTGCTACTAATTTACCTGATTTCTTCTGTAACGTATCATCAGGGTCCGTGTCCTCATCCAGGAATGTACCTACGTCCCACGCTCCTTGTATGTGTTGCGCGCGCCCCATTAGAAAAATCATGTGAAGAAGCGTGGACGTTACGTCCAAATCTTCTAGGGGTGTGTGTAAGAGTTCATCGTTGATAGAGTGGTTTGTGTGTTCATGGTAAAACCCTGTGTAGGGTCCAGGCCCCATGAACGCTGGTGCTGTAGGTACCCCAAATGCGAAAGTACTAAATGGGACCTTGAAAATCTCTTCGGGTACCCCTTTTGTATCGGTCAAAGAAAACCCCGCGAGTAGCGCTTTGCTGGGGTTAATTGTTGGGAAATGGTACCTCTCCCAACCCAAGCCCCGATGTACACCCAGTACCCAGGTTTGTATTGTGTGTTCAAAACTTTCAGTGAAGCCGTCAGGGCGCAAATGGGCGTCCATCCCTCCGGTGCGAAGCCATCCGTCTAGCACTGGGAAAGCGCGAACAACTTCGAGCATCCATTTCACGCTACAGGGTGTGTAAGGCACTTGTGCTAATTCAGGAAAGTTTTGAATAGCGCACGCAATGTGCTGTGCCCAGTTGTGAGTGTTTCGAATGCGGGATATTTTGAAGGGTGATTCAAGCATAAGCGAAAACCGACACGCGTGCACCACCCCCTCCCAGCGAGACAGTACGTCGGCATCTTCGGGCGACGCTCCTTTAGCGGCGTATGCGTTCCGGTATAGACCAAGGCAGGATTTTTGGTACCGCTCCACTTCGTGGAATGCACCTATTGCGTATGGACTAGGACCTGTACGTTTCTTCTTCTTTTTCTTCTTCTTACTTTTTGAAGCCACGACGCTGCATACCTCGGTAGACTTCGTCAGCCATGGTTAGCTCCAGGAGGCGTCGACGTACTGACGCACAAGGCGGGCGTAGTTCTCGTAGGCACCCAAAACGATATTTGTGCAGCTCCTATTCCTCTTGGCATTGCACCACGACTCCCACCCCACATCCAGCAACCGCTGCACGATGGGGTCCAGGTCTTCTGCGTCCGCGTGAGCACTCTTGACCTCAGTGTGACGGGGGTGGTCAGTCTCCCCGGATCGACGCGTACTTACGTCGTGGCTGTACTCCTCGACGTACACGCACGGGTCCCCGGACAGCAGCCCTTCACCAGCAGCGTACATCACGAGGTTGTCCAGGGTACGGCGCACATCGGATTCGGACAGGTCAGGGTCGGACTGGTACGTGACGTCGATGGTGAGGCGTGCGTGGATTTGTCTCTCGTCAGCCATCGCTCAGCTCCAGTTCGGGTCGACGTGCTCGCGCACGAACTGGATGTACGACATGTAGGCGTCACCGACGGCCTCCGTACCCGCTTGGTTGACCCTGGCGTTCTGCCAGGTGTCCCAGAGCTGATCCAGCACGGTGAGCGCCCC
>Ga0233442_1000626_pt1 | contig 33076 bp, 30 predicted proteins | sample SI_123_September_3_FD_182789 | JGI IMG/M metagenome (GOLD analysis project Ga0233442, IMG submission 182789) | Seawater microbial communities from Saanich Inlet, British Columbia, Canada - SI_123_September2016_150_MG | ecosystem: Environmental > Aquatic > Marine > Inlet | place: Canada: British... | reverse complement strand
AATGGCAACGGACTTGGTGACATTGCTGGTATCACCGCCCGCCTCGATTATCTCGCCAAACTTGGTGTAGATGCTCTTTGGCTCTCCCCCTTTTACCCCACTCCCGATGCCGATTTTGGCTACGATATTAGCAACCATGTGGATGTAGATCCGCGTTTCGGCACACTGGAAGATTTTGATAAATTGGTTGAAGAAAGCCACAAAAAGGGAATTCGGATCATCCTTGACCTTGTACTGAATCACGTTTCTGATCAACATCCCTGGTTCCTCGAATCTCGCGTTGATGATACCAATCCCAAACATGACTGGTTCCTTTGGCAGGATAAAATCCCCAACAACTGGGAATCGGTTTTCGGCGGTAAAGCCTGGACCTTTGACGAAAAACGTGGGCAATACTATTACCATATGTTTGTCAAAGAACAGCCCGATGTAAATTGGCGCAAGCCTGAAGTTCGTAAAGCCCAAATGGATGTTCTCCGCTTCTGGCTCGAGCGTGGTATCGACGGTTTTCGGCTGGATGTTTATAACGTCTATTTCAAGGACGACCAGCTTCGCAATAATCCAACAAAATGGGGGCGTAGAGCCTTCGAAAGACAGCATCATATCTACGATGGCGACCAACCCGAAATGGAATCCGTGCTCGAAGAAATGCGTGGCATCCTGAACGAATACCCCGAACGCTACGCAGTCGGAGAAACCTTCTTCGCAACGCGCGAGAAAATCATCCGCTATAACAGCGAAGATAAATTACACGCTGCTTTCGATTTTGAATATCTTTGGAGCAAATATAAGCCTGAGAAATTCCTGAAAGCGATAGAGAATTGGGAAAGTCTCGCCGAAAAAGCAAATATCTTCCCGAATTATGTCCTCAGTAATCACGATACCCCTCGCCCCGCCACACGCTATGCCAAAGGCGAAGATGATGCCCGTACAAAAATCGTCATGGCGATGCTCCTGACCATGCGTGGGACTCCTTTCCTTTATTATGGCGAAGAAATCGGGATGCGTGATATATCATTAAAACGCAGCGAGATCATGGATCCGCCCGGCATAAAGTATTGGCCCTTCAACAAAGGGCGCGATGGCTGCCGCTCACCCATGCAATGGGATGATTCGGAGAACGCAGGATTTTCCAATACAAAACCCTGGCTGCCTGTTCACCAAAATTATAAAAAGCGCAATGTTGCTACCCAGCAAAAAGATGCCAACTCGGTATTCAACTTCACGCGTAAATTGATCGCATTGAGAAAAGAATATAAAACTTTGCGGCAGGGAGAGATTCTTCAGTTAAAAGATATGCCAAAAGACGTGATGGCATATCTTCGTAAAAGCGATGAAGAAGAAATCATGGTCTTGTTAAATTTCAGTAAAAAGAAGAAAAAGATCATTTTGCCGAAGAGTACTTGGGAAATTTTCTTTTCTGAAACGAGAGAAAATTTAGAAGGCAGCGAGCTTCTGCTTTCCTCGCATGAAGTGCTTTTGCTGAAAAGAGAGTAAGATGTGCATTGCATCTGTTTCTCCCCTAAATTCTGAAAGCGGAATTTAGGGGAGATGTCCGCAGGACAGAGGGGGCAGATGCGTTGCACATCGGGTCTTAAAAAAATATGCCAAAAGAAAAACTCAATCTCGCCAACTATAAGATCACCGCCGTGATTCCCGCGTATAAAGTTGAAAAACAGATCGCAGAGACTTTGGCGCGCATCCCCGGCTATATCTGGAAAATCATCGTCGTGGATGATGCCTCGCCAGATCGCACGGGCGAGATCGTTGAGCAAGTCAAAGCCAAAGACTTGCGTATCACACTGATTAAACACGCTAAAAATCAGGGGGTCGGGGGCGCAATGCTTTCGGGGTTCAATAAAGCGTTGCAAATCGGCAGCCAAGTTGTTCTCAAGGTCGATGGCGACGGGCAGATGAGCGGATACGATCCCCGTTCACTTTTAGAACCGTTAATTCGCGGCGAAGCGGATTATGTCAAAGGCAATCGTTTTCGTGATTTCAACGCGCTCAAATCCATGCCGCTTATCCGCCAGATCGGCAATATGTGCTTGGGATTTCTCGTCAAAGCCGCAACGGGATATTGGGATTGTTTTGACCCCACAAACGGATTTTTTGCCATTCGGCACGAAGCCCTAGCACAGCTCCCTTTGGATAAAGTCCATAAAAGTTATTTCTTTGAAACCTCGATGCTCGGCGAACTGTACTTGATCGGCGCAGTTATCCGAGACGTGCCTTATCCCGCCGTTTATGGGGATGAAGAATCGAATCTCTCGGTGCGAAAAACGCTCTTCGAGTTCCCGCCAAAATTGACTTATCTATTCTTTAGAAGGATGCTGATCAAGAATTTCCTCTTTGATTTCAGCATGGAATCGATTTATTTGTTGACCGGATTCCCCATGCTTGTTTTTGGCTTGCTCTTTGGCACCGTCAAATGGATCAAGTATTTTAACTTGGGTATTCCAGCCCCAACAGGCACGATCATGATCCCCGTGATGTTGGTAATGCTCGGCGTCCAATTGCTACTCGCTGCAGCAAATATCGACTTGCAAGCTGTACCCAAAAAAACACTTTGTGATGGTGAATTAAAAGGAAAAAATGAAAATTAGAGAAAGCCTAAAACAATATCCCAAAGAAGATTTAACCCGCACCCCAACGCCTTTGCAATTTTTGCCACATCTCAGCGAAGATCTGGGGCTTAATTTTTATCTCAAACGAGATGACCTGACCGATCTCGCTTTGGGGGGTGACAAACCCCGCAAGCTGGAATATGAAATTGCCCAAGCGATAGAAAAGGGCGCAGATTATCTCGTCACTTGTGGAAGTGCACAAAGTAACCATGCACGTTTAACAACGGCTGCTGCTCGTCGTCTTGGGTTGGACGTGGCTGTAGTTCTCAGCCACGATCAATGGCATGCTATTCAGGGGAATTTGCTCACAGTCTATTTGATGGGCGCACGCGTGGAAATGGTCCACACTGAAGACCACTGGGATTTGGAAGAACACGCCCTTAATCTCGTTAAAGAACTCGAATCGGAAGGGCGAAAGCCGCACTATATTCCTGTTAGCGGAACAACACCACATAGCTCGCTGGGCTATATCAGCGGAGCATTAGAGACGCTGGAGCAAATGGAAGAGCAGGGAATTCTCCCTGATGCAATATATCTACCCTTTGGCACAGGCGGCATCTTCACGGCGATGATGTTGACATTCCGGGAAAAAGGCATCGAAGCCCCTTTCTTTGGAATCAGTGTTAATCGCAGCCTCGATAAATGTTTTGCCAACCTCGACAAATGGTGGGCTGCTCTTTGCGAATTATTGGATGTTGACCCCGAACGTTCACGCGGGGAATTTCGTCTTTATGATGAGTTCATCGGGAAGGAATACGCCGACCCTACCGAAGCTGGCTTGGACGCGATCCTGAAAATGGCTACAGCGGAGGGTATATTGCTTGACCCCGTCTATTCGGGGAAAGTTTTCTCGGGATTTTTATCTCACTATGAAGCAGGCAAATGGGAAAAAGGCCAAAATATCCTCATGCTCCATTCAGGCGGTGTGCCAGCCATTTTTGCTTATGCGGGCATTTTAGAAGAGCATATGCGTAAACGCGGAAGATTATAAAAGACGCTATCTAACTAAATATGACTCCGCGAGGAGCATATTCTTGCGACGAAGCGGTCTCATAATTTATAAGATTGCTTCGTCGGGCTATCGCCCTCCTCGCAAATTCATCCATGTTGAGAAAAAAATGAATAAAAACGATTTCAAAAATTACAAAGCACAATTTGTTGACGCAACCAGAAAAGTGTTGGAAGCCGAGCATACCGAAAACTTGGATGAAGCGGCTTTCCCTGCGTATAGCAATCCCAATCCTTTGATGAACTTTCTCTTTTGGGAGCGTATCACTCGCGTGATGAAAGATGTCGAGAAAAAAGGGAATTTGGGCAGTGTTCTCGATTTTGGCTGCGGCAGTGGTGTGATGCTCCCCTTTCTTTCTCAAAAAGCAGATGAAGTCCACGCTATTGATATTGACCTTGAGCCCCTACGTCGTCTAGAAGAACATATCTCTTTTGCGGAGAATGTCCACTTTTTAGATACGCATAAGAATATAAAAAAAAGTTCGCTCGACCTGATCATTGCCTTGGATGTTTTGGAGCATGTCGATGATCTGGATGCTATCTTTGCAAAGCTTGCTTCTCTATTAAAACCGGGTGGTGAGATTATTGTCTCTGGCCCCACAGAAAATATCTTTTATAAATTAGGACGTTTTCTTGCTGGCCCCATTTATTCTGGCGATTATCATGTTCGTAATATCTATGATATTCAGAATATTGCCAGCAAGCATTTCAGCGTAGAGAGAATGGCGACGCTTTTCTTCCCAATTCCCTTCTTCGTGATCTTTAAAGGGCATGATAAGAAGAGGGTGCGTCGCACCTAAAATTGAAAAATATGTCTGTCGGCAGGAAAATGCTTCTTCTTTGATGGTTGTTTATCGAAGTTGGTGCGACGCACTGCCCGCTCAGGAAGCATTTGCTTTTTCTTGGGGGCAAAGTATACTAACGCTAAGATGAATAAAATTCCCTATATTCCAGGGTTGAGATCAGCCAAAGAATCTCCTTTGGCACGATTTCTTCCGCCCATCGAGGAGGGGGTTGGGGCCGCATGGCTGGCTGGAAAGATCGGGAAAAATGCCTGGGTACTCGACCCTTTTGGGGTCTCGCCTCAGCAAGCTTTGAGACAAGCGCGGGGCGGACATCGTGTTTTGGTTGCGGCAAATAATCCTATTGCACGCTTTTTACTTGAGATGGGTGCCAATCCTCCTGCCGAATCCGATTACAAAGCAGCCCTCGCCGCTTTAGCGATCTCCAGAAAAGGGGGCGCACATCTTGAATCCCATCTGAAAAGTTTATATCAAACAGAATGTGCCAAATGTAAGCAAATGGTGATCGCTGAGGCATTTTTATGGCGCAAGGATGCCGATGTTCCCTTTGCACGGATTTACGAGTGCGAAAATTGCGGTGACAAAGGCGAGCGATTAACAACTGTTGCGGATGCAGAGCGCGCATTGGATATTTTATCGAGCGCAAAACTGCATAGTGCACGTGTCTTAGAACGCGTTGCACCGCTCGGCGACCCTGACCGTGAATACGCCGAAGAAGCTTTACACGCCCATTTACCGCGCGCTATTTATGTGCTGACCACGCTTATTAATCGATTGGAAAGCTTATCGCTAACACCAGAGCGCCAGCGCGCACTGACGTCATTATTTTTAACGACCTGCGATGAAGCAAATACGCTATATCCACACCCGGATGAACTCTCGCGCCCCAAACAATTGCGTGTACCCGCCCAATTTTATGAATGCAATCTTTGGCTGGCTCTTGAGCGTAGTATAGACTTATGGGCAAGTGAATTTTCTCCTATTCCGCTTAGTATTTTCCCCGAATTGCCGCCAGAAAGTGGCGGGGTCTGTCTTTACGAAGGCAAATTAAAAGACCTTACCAATCATGAAAATCTACCCAAATTTGATGCTGTTCTCACTGCGGTTCCACGTCCTAATATGGCTTTTTGGACTCTCTCTGCGCTTTGGGCAGGATGGCTTTGGGGGCACGAAGCCGCCGAACCATTCAAAGTTGGCTTGCGCCGCCGTCGCTACGATTGGGGCTGGCATGCCTCTGCCCTCCATGCCGCTTTGGGTCATTTGAGCAAACTCTTGCCCGAAAAAACGCCCCTTTTTGCCTTGCTCGCCGAGCCTGAACCCTCTTTTCTCAGCGCAGCACTGATCGCCGCTTCGCCAAAATTTGCGTTAAAAAATCTTGCCATGCGCACAAAAGATGATCCCATCCAAATTCTCTGGGAGCGTGCAAATTCCTTCCCGAGTAAGCGAACGCGACGGGGGAAGGCTAGGATGGGGGTGGGATACGCGGTCAAAACTCATCTTCTCGCCCGAGGCGAAGCCGCGACTTATTTACACCTCCACGCTCAGGCATTATCCGAATTCGCCCGTGCCCAAAACTTGCTTCTGCCGCAAGAAGCTGTGGATGAAGCCCTCAGCCGCATCCACGCAACAATAGACGAAGAACTGCGCGCACACCCCGCTTTGCTGCGTTACGAAGGCAGCGAGAAAAGCCTTAGTACCGGTTTATGGGGTCTTTCTTCGACAAAGGATAGCGAAATCCCTCTTGCTGACCGTGTAGAAAAAGCAGTCGTTCGCTATCTGACCCATAACCCCAACAAAAGTTTATTTGACATTGAAAAAGAAATTTACCCGCATTTTGCTGGATTACTGACCCCATCGAAAGCATTGGTCGCCGCCGTTTTGGATTCCTACGCTCATGTCAAAAATGGTCTCTGGGGTCTCCGCTCTAAAGATGCTCCCTCCGCTCGCCACGCTGATCTGGACGAAATGCGCGCCCTCATCACAGATATTGGCTTGCGGCTAGGACATCAGACCAATCAAATTAACGACAAATTACTCATTTGGGGAGAGATATCTGCACCTGTATATATTTTTCATCTTATTGCTTCAGCCCTCGTGCAGGAGATCTTTGAAGACAAGACCTTCTCCCCCGACTTCCGCTCCCGCAGCATTATCTTGCTCCCCGGCGGGCGGGCGGGATTACTCGCCTACAAGCAAAAACGTGATCCCGCCTTACGCGCCGCTTCAGCCAATTGGCGTTTTATCAAATTCCGTCTCTTGCGCACGGTGGGTGAAATTCCCATTATCAATGCCCAAACATGGGAAGAGCAAATGTCCAGCGATCCCGTCGAAGAAGGAGCAAAGAGACAGCTAATGATGTTCTAATTCTTAAATGATAAAATGAAAATGAACTTCTAATTTATTGGTAAAGGAGAAAAATAATGAAAATCAAAAGCAAAGTTTCAATCAAGGGAAGGAAAGAAGATGTATGGCACGCGATCACAGATATTGAAGGATCTGTTGAGATGATCAGTGCCATAGAAAGCATAGAAATCCTGGAAAAACCAGAGTCAGGTATTTTGGGCTTGAAATGGAAAGAAACCCGCACCATGTTTGGCAAGGAAGCCACTGAAATAATGTGGATCACTGACGTAAAAGAAAATGAATACTATCAGACAAGAGCTGAAAATCATGGAGCTGTTTATATTTCAAGATTAGAGATCAACGAAGTTGGGCAAGAAACAAAGTTGACAATGGGATTTGAAGGGGAAGCACAGAGTTTTGGCGCGAAAATCATGTCCTTTTTAACAGGTTTTATGTTTAAGGGTGCAACCGAAAAGGCATTAAAACAGGATCTGATAGATATCAAGGCTTTTGTAGAGAAATCTGCTCATTAAAATTGTACAATTCCTAAATGAATATTGAAATTAAATCGGCTAGCCTAGATCAAAAATCAGTAACAGCCAATCTGATTGAATTGTACAAACACGATTTGTCTGAGTTTGAACAAACAGACGTAAATGAGCATGGCAAGTATGGCTATAAATACCTAGACCATTATTGGGTTGAAGAGAATAGGCATCCATTTATCATTTGTGTTGATAAAAAGATTGCTGGATTCGTTCTTGTTAATGACATCACCGTAACAGGAAAAAGCGATTTATATATAGCCGAGTTTTTTATACTGAAAAAGTACAGAAGAAGGGGGATAGGTCAAAAAGTTGCCCATAGCATCTTAAGCCAATTTGATGTGAAATGGGAATTAAGTGTTTCAAAAGATAATAGTGGAGGAAAAGTCTTTTGGAAAAAAATCGTTGAGGGCTATACAAATAGAAACTACGAAGTAACTGAAAATAAAAATAGACCTCTTACAAAAGTCATTTGAGTTCGAGATTGTAGAGAGAAGCGATCAAATTGAAGCGTAATCTAAAGCGTTTCCGGCGATTACGATATCGTTCGCTCAGAATACGAAAGACCTTTAGCTTGCCAATCACATGTTCCACAAATATTCGTTGACTTGCCAGTTCACGATTCGCATTTTTTTGCTCGAGAGTGAGCGGATGCAGTTTCGATTTCTTGGCAGGGATCCGGCTGTTGGCATGAAGTTTGTTGATACCAAGATATCCTGTATCAGCCAAACACAGAATGTCTTGTGCTATTCCGGCATAGCTTTCTTTGAACAAGCGATAATCATGTTTACTGCCGTTTCCAAATGCGGTTGCGATAATCTCCATCGTACTTTGGCTGATAATTACTTGCGCTTTCTGGGTATGTCGCTTCTTTTTGCCGCTGTAATAACGTTTTTGCTTTTTTTCGGGCGCTCTATTGGTTGCTCGCTGACATCCACCAGAATCACTTCTAAGAGAGTATCGCTTGGTTGGAGCACTTTCTTGCCAGGCAAACTAAACTCTCCTGAACGCATCAGTGCATCTTCGACTTTGTTAATCGTGCGGCAAAAAGTTGCCTCGCTGACACCATATGAACCCGCGATATGGAACTGGGTACGATATTCTTGCCAGTACATCAAGGTCATTAGCAATTGATCTGCCCGACTCAACTTCGGTGGACGACCGAAGTTTGGGAGTTCTCTTTCAAGAACTCTTAGCATCTTTGCAAAAGTCCTTCGCTGTACACCGGTCAGACGTTTGAAATCTGTGCCTTTCCATGTTTTTATATCATCATATCTCATGCGCCTATTATGGCACACTTATGCAAGAGGTCTAATGATTTAATTTATATGTTTTGATCACATCAGGAGTAAGGGCTCTGAATGATAAAATTGAAGCAGGGATTCTGCATATAATATATTTATCATGCGTTTTTGCATCACAAAACCATGCTGAAAGCATATTATGCAAAGAACATTTGGCATAACATCAAATTAACTCGCCCAAACATGTTAATTAGACTTCATACTATGAAAACAAATTTGGTTCAATCCTCCGATGGTGTAAAGATCGCTTACGATATTCAGGGAGTGGGTCCCGCAATAGTTCTGTTACACGGGGCTGGTAAAACACGAGCTGATTGGCACAAGACTGCTTATGTTGCCAGATTGCAAGACACTTTTACTGTCATCACGATTGATCTTCGAGGCTGTGGTGATAGTGAGCCAACGTTAGAAATAGACGGTTTTAGGTTAGAGCAGTTAGCAAATGACGTGAAAGCTGTACTCGACGTTTGCGGAATAGAGCAATACGCATTATGGGGCTATAGTCTGGGCGGTAATATCGCCAGATTCTTGGCGACCCGCTCTGCGTGCGTTAAGGCCTTGGTAGTGATCGGAATTCCCTTGGGCTCGGTGTTATTTCCTGAATTCAAAAAAACATTGCAGCGTTTGAACAAAAATGGGGTGCACTAGCACAAGAAGCACGCACATCTACCCAAGCCAAGCACGTTGGACCTAAGGCTCAAATCCCAGTTTTATGGGCACTCTTTCAGGCCATGAAGACTTGGCCAACACCAGCCACGCAGGATCTTCAATGTCCTACTTTGTTGGTCTCTGGAGCTCAAAATCAGCCCACTATGAAATGGATCCAAAGTAATACCTTGCTTATAGAAGAAAATAATATCGAGGTGGCGATCTTGGAGGGTTTGAACCATGCTGGAGAATTTACAGAGATTGATCAAGTTTTCCCGGCGGTAAATGCCTTCTTTGATGAAGAAATATTGAGTAAATGAGATTAGCAAGTAACATACGCTACAACGAATGTAACGCTAGCAAAAAAGGGGCTAGAATTCTTTTTTCCAACTCCCTCCTCCTCAGGTACAATACCCTCTATGACTCATACATCCGAATTTGATATTTATCACCCAGAACCTTTGCTCATCGTCGTTTCTGGCCCCTCCGGGGTCGGCAAAGATACTGTACTTCATCTGATGGAAGAGCGTGGCGACCAGCCTTTCCATTTTGTTGTCACCGCTACAACCCGTCCTATCCGAGAAGGGGAAGTTCATGCCAAAGATTATTTTTTCATCTCCAGCGATGAATTTGCGAAAATGATCGAAGATGATGAATTGCTCGAATACGCCATTGTTTATAACGACTATAAAGGTATTCCCAAACAACAGGTGCGAGATGCGCTCGCGAGCGGAAAAGATGTCATTATGCGCCTCGATGTTCAGGGTGCAGCAACGGTCAAAAAAATGGCGCCAGAGGCGGTACTCATCTTTCTAACGACAAAAGATGAAGAAGAACTGGTCAACAGGCTCAGGGCAAGAAAGACAGAAACTTCTGAGGGCTTAAATCTGCGTATCGCCACCGCGCGTCAGGAAATGAAACGCGTAATCGAATTCGATTATGTCGTCATAAACCAAGATGACGAACTCAACGAAGCGGTTGACACAATTCAGGCAATTATTCATGCCGAGCACCACCGCACACATCCCCGAAAGGTAAGTTTATGAACGAAACACCGGCTCCCGAATACGTCCAGGAAACACCCCAACCACGTCAAGTTAATGTCGCTTTCCCCTCCACGCCTCCGCGCGTAACCTATACCATTATGGGGATAACCATCCTCATCTATTTGCTCCAAATGGCGAGTGAATTCTTCCTGAACGGCGATTATCCTGCCTATTTGGGGATGAAAGTCAACGAATTTATTCTTGGCGGAGAACTATGGCGGCTAATTACGCCTGTGCTTCTGCATGGCTCATTGACGCACATCGGATTCAATATGTATGCCCTGCTCGCTATCGGTGCGGGGATGGAAAGCCGCATGGGACATCTCCGCTTTTTGATGCTCTATCTCGTCAGCGGATTTGCCGGAAATGTTTTCTCTTTCTATTTCTCAGATTCGAACTCTCTCGGCGCATCGACCGCGATTTTTGGTTTGCTTGCCGCCGAAGGCGTTTTCCTCTACCTGAACAAGAGTCTCTTCGGCCAGCGCGCCCAAAAAGCCTTGAGCAATATTGTCATGGTCGCTGCGGTCAATCTCTTTATTGGCATGTCTCCTGGAATCGACAATTGGGGGCATATCGGCGGCTTGCTCGGCGGATTGATCTTTGCCTGGTTTGGCGGTCCCCGCTGGGTAGTGGAAGGAATTCATCCATTGCTCCAACTCAAAGATCACCGCAATATGCGCGACGCAGTGATTGGTGCGGCGGTTGTGGTCGGTATTTTTGGCGTTATAGCGATTCTAAAGTTTTTCTAGGAAAAAGTGCGTGCGTCGCACCAACTTCGACGAGGGAATGCCTGTCGATGAACTTTTTGCCCAACGACGAGATAATTCTTCTCCTTGAAGGTGCGACGCACACCAGCCCAAAACCATAAAGAGATATAGTCTGCACGACGTAAACTATCCATGCAACTTTTCTTCTCTCCCCTAACGCTCGTTTCCCTTTCCTTCCTCTGTGGATTAGTTCTTGCGCGCGCTATCTCTTTGGAAACCACGCAATGGATGCAAATAGGGGCTATTACGCTCATTCTCGCTTTTCTTCTCATTATTTTTCAGCGTCTGCGTGAAAAAACCAAAAGCCCCGCCTTCCTTTTTAGACTCTCCCCCTTTCACTTTTTACTGCCTTTTTTCTTCATCTTTGGTGCCTATTATTTTCAATTTAACCAGCCCGATGCCGAAGACCCGAAGAACATCATCTGGTTTACAGATGGGCAGGATGAAATGCTCATCGCCGGTGTTATTTCCGATTCACCCGACTACCGCGATAATTACACAAATCTCCAAATAGATACCCAATATATAGACCGCCCCGACAAAAGAAATCACCTTTATGTGCATGGCAAAATTCTTGTCCGTGTGGATGCCGGAGAAATCTATCACTACGGCGACCACGTCCGCGTGCGTGGCATTCTCGAAACCCCGCCCGAAAACGAAGAATTTTCTTACAGAAATTACCTCGCCCTAAGCGGAATTCACGCCTATATGCGCAACGCAGAAGCCACATTCCTGCCTGAAGAGCGTGGCGGGCATCCCATTAGGGTTGCTATCTTTGATCTCAAAGATCGTGCTCTCGCCAATACTTATGAACTTTTTCCTGACCCCGAAGCCTCCCTCCTAGCGGGAATTTTACTCGGTGTCGAAAGCGGATTACCCAAAGACCTTCAGGAAGCCTTTAAGGATACGGGTACAACCCATATAATCGCCATTTCCGGCTTTAATATCACCATTATTGCCGCGCTGCTTATCTCTCTCTTTGGCAGACTTCTAGGCAAAAATCTTGGCGCCATTGCTGCCTTAATTGGCATTGCCATCTACACCGTTCTCGTTGGTGCAGATGCGGCAGTTGTGCGGGCAGCGATCATGGGTGGTGTAGGTTTGCTTGGGGCACAATTTGGCAGACGCCAAAACGGCATTACTTCTCTCCTCGCTGTTGCCGTCATCATGGCACTTTTCAATCATCTCATTCTTTGGGATGTAGGTTTTCAACTCTCTTTTGCCGCAACTGCGGGTTTGATCCTCTACGCCGAGCCACTAACAAATTGGTTCGTACGCCAAGCCTCGCGCATTATGCCCAAAGAAAAAGCACAGAAGATCGCTGGTCCCATCGGTGAATATATCCTCTTCACCCTCGCTGCTCAATTTGCGACTATGCCCATTATGATGTATCACTTCGGGCGCATTTCACTGATCTCTTTTATCGCCAACCCTTTCATTCTCCCTGTCCAACCTGCTGTGATGATATTCGGCGGCATCGCCCTCATTGCCAGTCTGCTGATCTTGCCTTTGGGGAAATTCCTCGCCATTTTTGCGCTGCCTTTTACAACCTATACCATTCGGATGGTGGAATTTTTTGATGGGATGCCGCACGGCGTGATCGTTCTGGGGGATACGAAACTTATCCTCGTTGTCCTGATCTATTTGGCGATGCTCGCGTGGACTATAGCTGGGTTCCGTTTCGGGAAGTTTTCTACACCCATAAAATCTACCGCTGCACTCGCAACCCTGGCATTGGTCACTATTCAGGTTTGGCGCGTGGCTTTTGCCCTCCCCGATGATCGTTTGCACCTCATCTTTTTAGATGCCGGTTCAGCAGAAGCTATTCTCATCCAAACGCCGGATGGCCAGAATATTCTCATTAACGGCGGGGAAAAAATATCCACCCTCTCTGCCGATCTGGGCGAGCGTTTGCCTCCTCTCCAGCGGGATTTGGATTGGCTGATCGTTGCTTCTCCGCAAGAAGAAGATCTGGCAGCGCTCCCGCGGACATTGGAACGTTTCCCGCCCCAGCAGGTTTTGTGGAGCGGAAACCGCGAGGCATCTTACGCCTCCCGTGCACTCGATAAATATCTCTCGAATAACGGTATCCCGATCATGGTTGCGGAGACGGAACAAAGCCTGGAGCTGGGAGAAAATCTCTTTTTACGGATTCAAGCCTCGGGCACGCGCGGCGCGGTCATCCTCATCGAGTGGGATTCTTTTCGGGCTTTGCTGCCAATCGGGATGGATTTTGAGAGTCTGGAAGAATCCAAAAAACTTGGAGAAATTTCCCTACTCCTTTTAGCAGATTCTGGTTACGCACCACTTAATCCCCCCGAATGGATCGATGCCTTACAGCCGCAATTAATTGTCTTGAGCGTAGCTGCGGATGATGAATATGGCTTACCAGACCGAAGTGTTCTGGCTGCGGTGGAGAACTATAGTATATTACGCACAGACCTGAATGGCTGGTTGCATATCACTACGGATGGTGAGCAGATGTGGGTGGAGAGTGAGCGGTGATTATTTTGTAATGGAACACACTGTGCTTTTTGATAGAATATTTGTGTAGACCAATTCTGCAATCAAGGGGCTTTTTTTGCCTGGATAAATCTTATGAAGAAAAATATATTTTCAATACACCATTTTTTAAAAAAACCGCGTAAAAAAGCATTCATTGCTGCGTTATTGGTTCTAATGATGAGTTTGACTCTTACTGGGGTAATTCTTCGCCACAATAACGCTATGGTTCTGGATGAAAAGCGTCGGGCAATAAGGGGAGAATTAGAGCTATATGGGAATACGCTGACAATTACATTAAATTCTTCTTTTGGTTTACTAGAAGGACTGCATGGTTTTGTTCAAGCTGAACATAGTTCAGCTATGGATCATATGGAAAGCGCTTTTAATAATTTGGCCACTGAGTTTCATGAAAACACACTGGGCATTCGTACTTTTACTATTGCGCCGAATGGTATACATACATATGTATACCCGTTAGAAGGCAATGAAAATGTTTTAGGCCATAATTTGCTGACCGATGAACGTCTCTCTGTACGTGTAGATGTAGAAAGAGCTATGAAAACAAGGGAAATTACCCTCAGCGGCCCTTATGAGTTGCGCCAGAGTGGGCTGGGTTTTGTTGCTCGACAAGCAGTATTTATAGATGATGAGTTTTGGGGTTTGGTGGCAATGGTAGTGGATATTCCCTCGATATTGTCCAGTACTGGATTAAGTAATGATAATAGTGATTTGATTTTTGTCTTGGAAGATAAAAACGGAGATGTTTTTTTTGGAGAAAAGAAAATCCTTAATGAGCAACCCGTTAGTTATGAGGTTGTTTTGCCCGACGGATCCTGGAAACTTTCTGCTGTGCCTCGTGATGGCTGGGATACATCATCATCTCCAGTTTTTTTATTGCTCCAGATTTTGGGCGTTGTTATTTCTTTGATGATGGCAGTGTTAATCTATTTATTTGTTAATCGAAGTGAACGTTTACAGAGTAGCGTTGATGAAAAGACGCAAATGTTGAGCAAAGCATTAAAAAACTTGAAAGAAAGCGAAAAAAAATATCGTGATTTGGTGGAACTTGCCCAAGAAGGGATTTGGGTGATTGATAAAGATTCCAAAACCACTTTTGTTAACCCAAGCATGGAAAAAATGCTCGGCTATGACAAAGATGAAATGCTCGGCAAAGACTTATTTTCTTTTATGGATGAACGTGGAATTGCAATCGCTACCGAATATTTGGAGCGCCGTAAAGAAGGCATTGCGGAGCAACATGATTTTGAATTTATCAGAAAAGATGGAGAACGAATTGTTGTCACGATGCGGACAGCCCCTATGACGAATGAAAAGGGTGATTATGCGGGCGCTATTGCGGGAATGCTTGATATCACTGAGCGTAAGAAGATGGAAATTTCTTTGCGCAAAAGTCAGATATTCAATCAGACTTTGTTAGACACCTCTCCTGATCTTATTTATGTCTATGATATTGTGGAGGAAAAGAATATTTATAGCAATCAGGGAATCATGAAAATATTGGGGTACAGCATTGAAGAAATCCAGGAAATGGGATCCAAACTAATTCCTAGTTTAATGCACCCGGAAGACTATGTACCTTATCAAAAAGAAATACTGCCTCGCTACCAGACTGCTAAAGATGGGGAAATCATCGAACACGAATACCGAATGAAGAACAAAGGAGGGCAATGGCGTTGGCTTTTTTCCAAGGAAACCATTTTTGCCCGAGAAGCAGATGGGACACCAAAGCAAATATTTGGCCTTACTATGGATATCAGTGAGCAGAAGTTCGCGCAAGAAGAGATAGTAAAGAATCAGAACCAATTGGAGAGCATCTTTAAATCCGTCCCAGCTGGCATAGGGATGATCGTAGGTCGCAAGATCGAATTTGTGAATGAGCGTTTTGTTGAGATGGTGGGATATTCAGAAGAAGAACTGATCGGGAAATCTTCAAGAATAGTTTATGCCAATGATGCAGAATTCGAAAGAGTGGGCAAAGAGAAATATGCCCAAATCGAAGAAAAAGGCACGGGAGCTGTTGAAACTATTTTTCAAAAGAAGGACGGTTCTTTAATTAATATATACTTAAGTTCAACCCCAATTAATATGGATGACATGTCTCTAGGGGTAATTTTTTCAGCATTAGATATTACCGAACGTAAAAAAGTGGAAAAGGCCCTGCGGGAAAGCGAGACGCGACTCCGAACATATTTCAATCAGGGATTGCTTGGCATGGCAATCTCTTCAAAGGAAAAAAAATGGATTGAGTTCAACGACGCTCTCTGTGAAATGTCTGGTTATTCGCGTGAAGAATTTTCTAACAAGAGCTGGGCAGAGATGACTTACCCCGATGATTTGGATGCTAATCTTGTGCTATATAAGCAGGCATTGGCAGGAGAAATAGATAGTTATTCTCTAGAGAAACGCTTTCTCCGCAAAGATGGCAGCGTCTTCTATGCCGAGTTATCAGCCAATGCGATACGTAAGCCCGATGGTTCTGTAGACTTCATAATGACTTTGGTCAGTGACATCACTGAACGCAAGAATGCAGAAAAAGCGCTGAGAATATCGGAGGATCGTTTCTCAAAAGCGTTTCATAGCAGCCCCTCGCCGATGGCAATCGTTCGTCAGGCTGATGGTTCTTATCTTGAAGCCAATGAGAGTTTTCTTCGATTAGTCGAGTAGATGGTCTCCCTCTTGGGTGTTGCTAAAATAGAGTAAAAAAGCAACCCAAGGAGGATGAATATGTGCCAACTAGCGAATGTTGGCGACTTTTGTCCAAACGCAGAATGCCAAGATTACGGCAAACTACAAGAGAAAGTGTCAAAACGGAATATCAAGAAGCATGGACAAACAAAAAATGGTGTTCAGCGATATCAATGCCTGACTTGCAAGAAAACATTTACAGAAACAAAAGGTACGATTTTCTATCGTCGTCGCACACCGATGGAAGAAATATTGGAGGTCTTAGCCTTCTTGGCAGAAGGAGTACGGATCAGTACTCTGGCTCGGGTCAAAGGGCACAAAGAAGATACCATTCTTGCATGGCTGAGAGAAGCCTCACAGCATGTTAGGCAAATCGAAGCTTTGCTACTCGCCAACTACAAACTGGAGCGTGGTCAAGTGGATGCGATGTGGTCTTATGTTGGCAACAAAGGCGAAAAAAAGATTACCCGGAAACAGAAGAAAGTGGACAATTTTGGCGCTCTACAATGATTGATATTGATACTCGCTTGCGGGTAGCGCAAGGGATTGCGAAAACAGAGACAGAAGCTTCTCAAATCGTATTTGAAATGCTTAAATCTCAGCGTGGTCATCCGCAGAAACCTCCACCGACTGTCTCGGACGGTTGGGGCGGCATCCGGGAAGCAATGGTTGAAGTTTATGGGAAGGTGCCGCCTTACTCTGGCGTTGGACGTCCACCTACTCAAAAACAACCAGGCGATGATTGGCAGTATTTGCAGGTTGTCAAGCAAAGAGAAAATGGACGCATTATCGGTACTGAATTGCGCGTCATTTACGGTGATGAAGAAGAAGTTCTTGCATTCCTTGGGAAAAGCACGAGCTACATTGAGCGCTCCAATCTTACCAGTCGGCATTTCAATAGTCGGTTGACCCGCAAGACATTAGCTTTTTCCAAAATCGTTGAGATGCACAAGGCAGCCGCCACGTTGGAAGACACCTATTACAACTTCGTCCGACCGCATAAATCTTTGCGGCTTGAAGTCAATCATCCCGATCGACGCTGGAAGCCCCGTACACCTGCGATGGTTTCCGCTTTGACAGATCATCTTTGGACTGTTAAAGAACTGTTTCTATCTGTTCCAATCCCTGTTGCTGGCAACACTTAACAGGGAGACTATCGTCGAGTATAGTCGTGAAGAAGTGCTAGGGTTTACGAGTCTTGATCTGAATCTGATCAAGACTGATGTGCGTGCTGATCTCATCCGAAAGGCTCGTCAAAAAGAAATGGCTCGTGATGTTGAAGTGCAGGCACAGACAAAATCAGGAAAGCCTCTTGTTTTAGTGATTTCCTCAGAGAACGTCGAATTAGGTGAAGAACCTTGCACGATAACAACGATGCTGGATATCACAGAGCGCAAAGAAGCTGAAGATGCATTGCAAAAAATAAACACCGAATTAGACAAACGCGTAGCGGAACGTACCGAAGAATTGAATAATATGGTCTTTCTAATGAGCGGGCGCGAAGTGCGTATGGCTGAGTTGAAAAAAGTAATTACGAAATTAAGGGAGCAATTGAAAGAAGAGGGGATAACACCATCTGCTTACGATCCGTTATTGGGACCAGACGAAGAATGGTGATGAAAATAAAGAGCGAGGAGAATTCTCTTCGCTCTTTGCTTGTAGAGATTCACTTATTTCCTAGAGCCTCGATACTTTTTTGGGGCAGTTGAGTAGCCTTGAATGCTTTTTCAGGGCGTATCGAAACCACAAAACAAAGCTGTTTCTATCAACTTGTTGGTTTCGATATGGCGAAAAGCATCTCCTACTCAACCAACGATTCTCCTTTTTGCTAAACTGTCAGGGTGCTAGATTATTTCTATATGGTCAGCTTCTTACTCAATCGATCTTCGCAACCATATCCAGCCTGCGAACCAGCCGACTATTTCCCCAAATAAAAGAAAGATCATCACCCCGCCAATTCCGTTTTCGATGATGGATTCCGCTGCGGGCAATCCAAAGACGAGGTAATTATAGGCGGCAAGTCCTCCCAAAAGTGTAGAGAGTGCCCAGCGCAAACCCCAACGAGTGGACTCTGTCTGTTTGCCTGTGAGAAATGCCAGCCATGCCCCAAGTGCCCAGAGCAGCAAGGCGACAAACCATGCCCCGAAACGGAGTTTTCCTTCTTCAATATAAGAAGATGATTCCGGGGTGGGTGTTGGGAAAATAGCAGGCGTGGGCGTGGGGGCTTCGGGTGAAGCTGGCGGGATAATGGTGACAGCGGCTGCAATCCCTTCGTCTGAGATGTCGAGCCGAAGCGTTTCGGAGATGGTTGCTTTTCCGCTGGAGACGCGGATATTCAAAATCCCTGTTTGGTCGAGTTGGAAGTCAGCACGGGCGGTGCCGCCAGATGTTTCTGTTTCAATTAGTTGCTGGATGCCGCTCTCGTTGCCCGTGTTGAGCGAAAAAGTGACCAGTGTTCCGTCGGGGACAAGATTGCCATTATGATCGAGAATGGCTCCGGTGCGGACTGCCAGCGTATCACCAACCAGGAACATGGGAATCGCGGTAGGGGCGGGGGTGGCGGAATCCGCTGCGGGGGTGGGAGAAATTTCGAGGGGCAAAGCCAAGTTAAGGGTCAAGAGCTGATCCGGCGCAGGTTCAATAACGGTATCCAGATCATAGCCTATCCCAGAGATAGAAACCGGCGCAGCGCCTACGGGAGTCAATTCCTTAAAGAGAAGACGTGCGGCTATATCTACAAATGGTGGCGTATAACAATAGAGACCATAATAGGCGGTAAGCTTGGAGATGTCGGTGGCATCGAGGGCGTAAGGAGCGGTGAAGGAGAAGAGGATGACCTTTTTTTCTCGCAGGATGGTTTGGTTTTCGTTCAGCAGTTGTTGTAAAGTGGGCAAGCTGGATATATTGGAAAGAGAGAGTATGACCCAATCGGCTTGACGGAGGCTGTTTTCAAAAAAGATGTCTTCTTCATTTTCGAGGGAGATGAGGTAATCGGCAAAGGAGTAGGAAGAGAGGTTCCCTTCGTTGATCTCTGCGCCGCTTTCTGTACCGTAAAGACGTGAAACTGCTTCAGGAAGGGCGGTATCAGATAGGGTTTCTTTTGGCTTACAAGTGCTGCAAGGCAAGATTGGTTGCGTATCGGTAATGAAGATGATCCGTTCTTCAAGCGCGGGTGGAGCGGGGAGAACAGTGTCGAGGGTATCAATATTGGGGCTGAACAGCGTCGCAGCGTTTTGAGCGACATTGAAAGATGCTTCTATATTTTGCCCGATTTCATTGATCCCTGTAGCATCAGGGCGTACTGCCTGAAGGGAAAAAGTGGGATAAAGCTTAAGTTTTTGCACTAATATGCGTGCGAGTGCTTCATCTACGCGCGTGGCAAAGGCTGAATCTTCGTTATATTTTTGCGTGAAAAAATCAAAACTTTTGGCAAGAGATGCATAAGTATCGGAAGCATCAGAAGAGATGATATTGCCCATATAAAGCAGATCGTTACCGGCGAGAAAAGAATCGCGCGCAACAAGGTGCGCAGAAAAATCATTACCATCTGGGGCATAAAAATCGTGAATAGCGCGGCTGCCGAGGTCATCGCTAATGGTTAGACCACCTGCTTTGCGCCATTCATCGAAGGGGGCAAGGGCGAGTATTTCATTGAGTGATTTTTCATCGAGACTGATAGGGCGTGTTGTGGGACGAATATTGCCTTGGAAAGCCTCATAGCGAATATGTGGTACCAGCAATCCGTCAGCGTTATCAGGTGCGGAGAAAGTTCCCGTTGTAGCGGAGAAAGGCGCTAACTCGACTTCTTCGAGTTCTTCAGCGCTTTTACGAATAGTAACAATCTCTTCTTGCGTAGGGCGGTCAGCGTTTCCACTGCCGGGAAAATGTTTTGCGATAACGAGTATTTTATTTTCGCTGCCCGTGTGTAATCCGCTAATAAAGGCTTTTCCCATTTCGCCGACCCAGTAGGGGTTGCCGCCAAAGGAAAATATACCCATATCGCCGTTATTTGCGGGGTTAGGATCTTCAAGAATATCGAGAGAAGGTCCCAAATAAAGATTGATTCCTAAAGCCGAAAGTTCTTCCCCTAAAACGGCTCCGTTTTGTGTGGCAAATTCAGGATTCCATGTCGCTCCTATTGCCATTGGGCTGGGTTGAGGAGATAAATTGATCCGCGCTTGATCTTCTTGCGAAATCCCTACAAAAAGTGGAATATAAGCCCAATCCTTTTCTTTTGAGAAATCCCAAGTCTTTTCCTGCAAATCAGCAATGAGTTGATAAAGGTTTTCTGTATTGGCTGGCTCTGTGCTGAAATTATCATTCTCCCCTTTAAGGATAACGCCACCAACAGGATACTTGGCAAGAAAAGCAGTGATCAGTGCTTCTTCTTCAGCTTCGCTGTTGATCGTAGTCCCTTCAACGCTAACTAAGAAAAGCTGCCCGATCCGTTCTTCGGGGGTCATCTTTTCGATCAGCGCAACAACCTCAGGCGGTGGAGGGTTTTCCTGGGCTTGAGCAGAAAGCGGGGAAAGGAAAGAGGCAAGGAAGAAAAGGATCAATGCCCAAGAGTAAAAAGGATGTTTATTTTTCATAACGCGTCAAAATCTCAGCATGAATTTCAGGCTGAATATTCCCCCCAGAAACTACGATCACACTTGCTTCTTGTGGTACTTTTTTACTCAAAACCGCCGCCAGCCCCACTGCGCCAGCGCCTTCAATTTTCTCCCCATATTCTCTCCAGGCAAAGGCGAGAGCCTCTGCAACTTCATCTTCTGAGACCAAAATAATTTCATCTACATATTTTCTGATGAGCGGGATAGTGATGGAATTTGCCTCCACTGCCCCCGCTAAACCATCTGCTAAAGTGGGAAGGTCTTCCACATCGTCTTGGGTATCGTGATAAAAGAGTCCGTGCATAAAAGCGGATGCGGCAACCTGAACGCCGATCACGCGCCCTCGTGCTGAGCCGTGTCGAAGCGTGTTTTGGGCTTGCCCGGCGAGAACAGACGCGATGCCCGCCAATAAACCGCCACCGCTAACCGGCACGATCCATGTCATTTCTGCGGTCTCAGGGTGCTCTGCCAAAATTTCACTGGCTACTGTCCCCTGTCCTGCAATGACATGCCCATCGTTATAAGGGGAAATCCAAACAGCGTCATTTCGCTTCGCAAATGCCAATCCCGCTTCTTCTGCATCATGGTAGCCGCCTTTAATAAGTTCTACTTTTGCACCGAGATCTCGCATTGCGTCAATTTTGACCACGGGCGCGTCCTTTGATGCAAATACACGAACATCTGCGCCGATGATTTGCCCGGCCAATGCCACGCCTTGGCCATGATTTCCGGCAGAGGCCGTTACCAAGCCCATTTCACGTTCCCAGTCTTCGAGAATGAGCGACCGGTTTAAAGCACCGCGCGCTTTAAAAGAGCCTGTCTTTTGATGATTCTCCCATTTAATATACAAATTGCGCTCTGTATCATGAGTGAGCGGCGTGTGGAGAATCTTTCCATCAAGGCGTTGGGATGCGGCTTTTAGCCATTCGGGAGGAAGCATAGTTATTTTCTTTCTGCAGTGAGGGTGTTAATTCGTGCGCAATACTTTTGTTGCCAGGGCAGGGTCATCAGTAATAATGCCATCTATGCCCCAATCAGCGAGTTGACGCATTTGGTCAGGATCGTTGACTGTCCAGGAATAAACACGGCGTCCCATGCAGCGTACCCGCTTGACATTGAACTGGTTTGTGTTCTTCCAGTTTGGATGCAAAGCTTGATAATTGCCAAAACCAAAAAGAAAGCTACGGAGTAACCAACCGCCAAAGTTATTCAGGGTCAGCAATCCACGTGGGACTTCGGGAAGCAATTTTGCTGCGCGTTTCAGGTTTTTTGGCAGGAAGGATGAGAAAAGAATATTTTCTTCCTGCTTATATTCTTTTACAACTTCAACGACTTTTTCTACTAAATTATCGTCCTTGGTCGTGTAATTGGTCAGTTCGACGTTGATGAAGAGATCTTGCCCAATGCTCTCGAAAACTTCGGCGAGGGTGGGGATTTGCTGCCCATTTCCGGCATCCAGCTCTTTGAGGGCTGCCAAGCTCAAATCCGCGACTGTCCCGCTTCCATCTGTTGTGCGATCTACTCTTTCATCATGAATGATGACAGGGATTCCATCTGCGCTGAGTTTTACATCCAATTCGATACCATCTGCACATTGCTCACGCGCTAATTCAAAAGCTGTAAGGGTATTTTCTGGTGCATGCGCGGATGCGCCACGATGAGCCAAGATGGTGGGGATAGGAAGCGTATCTAGTCTCATTTTCTACAGGTCAACAAAATAGGCTTGAGCGGCAAGGTCAATGAGTTCGCGAGTCATAATCGGTTCAACGGAGAGATATTGCGAGATGTCGAGGATTTGATCGCAAATATCGCGGGGATGTGAGGCGCGCAATTTACGGTTTGGTTTGATATACCATTCCTGCAAAAGATAGGCGAGACCTTTATCGTTATATTGCACTTTCTTCGATTGGGCAACGCGCTTGAAAATTTCTCTGTAGCCTTCAAAGGAGGGGTCGCCAATTTCGATTTTGTGGCGTAAACGGCGTAAGAATGCTTCGTCTACAAGGTCTTTGGGTGGGAGGTTGGTGGAAAATACAACCAGCACATCGAAAGGAACTTCGATCTTTCGCCCAGTGTGGAGGGTTAGAAAATCTACGCGATTTTCGAGAGGCACGATCCAGCGGTTGAGCAAATCACGCGGGCGGACTTGCTGTCTGCCAAAGTCATCGATCAGCAAAATACCGCCATTGGCCTTGACCTGGAAGGGGGCTTCGTAAAATTTATTGGTGTCGTCGAAAACAAGGTCTAAGCCCTCAAGCGTTAGTTCACCACCAACAACGATGAATGGACGGCGAATTTTTACCCAGCGCGGATCACGACGAATGCCTGTCTTGAGCGAACCTGTGCCACGCTTGGTGACGCCTTCTTCTTTTACAAGCTGATGATTAACTGAGTCGTACATCTTGATAACTTGCCCATCTACATAAAGGGCGTAGGGGATATACATATTTTGGCTCATCACCAAATTGCCAAAGGAGCGAGCAATACTGGTTTTACCGTTGCCGGGAGGTCCGTATAAGAAGATGGATGCACCAGAGTTGAGTGCAGGACCTAAGCGTTGAAATGTATTTTCTGAAAGAACGAGTTGAGACATTAGTTGACGCATAGAGCGAGATGTAACAACAACACGACCTTGTGATTGATTGCGAACTGCGTTATTGTAGGTTTCGATCGGCACGGGCGCAGCGCCTGCATATTGGCTGCGTGCCATTGCTTCTTGGGCACGCTCATTTCCTTTACTTGTCATCGCGTAAAGATAAGAACTGGAGCCAAGCCCCGATTGTTGGGCTGATTTAATTTCTACGAGTTTTTCTTTTTTCAATTCAGCAAGAATTTTGTCTGTTACCCCAGCAAAAGGCAGGGCGAGTTCCTCTGCTACTTTAAAGCCAGAGAGATAGCCCTGCGAATAGAGAATTTTCAAAGCCAGGTCTTGCAGCCAAAGCGCAGGTAAGCCTGTATCTTCTACACTGGTGATTGTTGGGGGTAAAAAGCCGGTTCCGCCACGGAGAGAATTTGTATTTGCCATAATTCAGATCCTTTCGTCAAGGAAAAAAAAGAAGTATAGAATTATAGCATGGGGAAAGAAGATAATATCTTGCGCTTTCGTTAAGTTTTGCCACAAATTTACCAAAAATTTTGATACACTTAGGACAGAAATAAAACGATGGTTTAGCGCCCTCTGAAAAACATAGTACTTTAAAGCAAAAAATCACAGCCGAAGCCGTGATTTTTGAGAAAACAAAATCAAAATACTAGGCAGATTTGCCCAAAGTTTTGATACACTTGGCGCAGAGAACTTTTTTGACCTTGCGACCATTTTCATAAAGGGTCACTTTTTGCAGGTTCGGTTTAAATTTTCGTTTGGTCGCTTTCATAGAGAAGGAGCGACTATTACCAAAAGTTGTTTTCTTATCACAGTGAGCGCAGACAGCCATTTTTATATCCTTTTCGAAACAAAATAATACCTAAGTTCGGGTTTTCCATCCGAAGCGAGCCATTTTACCATAAAGCGTATCCTCCCACAAGAGAAATTGTTATATATGAAGTAAAGGAAAAACTATGAGTAATGAAAATACCACTTTAGGCAAAATTCATGTTTCGCCAAACGCCGTTGCTACGATCGCTTATCATGCTACTCTGCGTTCTTATGGTGTAGTCGGCCTGGCTTCAAAAAATTTAGCATCTGGTTTGGCACAAACGATCACCAAGGACCCTACTCGGGGCGTTTCTGTGCATTATGATGAAAACGATAAAATAGATATTGATATTTATGTGATCGTTCAACATGGCACACGCATCGCCTCTGTTGCGAACAGCGTTGCAAACACGGTCCGTTTTAATGTAGAAAAAGCATTGGGTATCCGTGTGAACAGTATCGATGTGCATGTTGCGGGGCTGCGCGTTGGTGATGGTGAATAAAAAACAAGAATGGAATAAAAAGAAAAAGGACACAAAGAAAATTTTGTGTCCTTTTATATAAAAGAAAACGGAGTTTTTATGAGTGATGAAGTTGCGGCAGCGCGTAAAAAAAGAGTAGAAGAAATGCAAGCTTTACCCTTTGATGGGCAAGCCTATAAAAGATTGGTAGAAGCAGGGCTAACATGGTTGCGAGCCAATCAAGAATCAGTGAATGCCCTCAATGTATTTCCCGTCCCCGATGGTGATACCGGCACAAATATGGTGCTCACCATGCAATCCGCTTATGATGAGATAGAAAACTCAGGTCACCACAAAGTTGGGGATATGGCTGCCGCCGTCTCGCAAGGCGCGTTGATGGGCGCTCGAGGCAACTCAGGCGTTATCTTATCCCAAATTTGGCGCGGCGTCGCACGTGGACTGGAAGGTGCTGAGGTCTTAACAGGCGAAAACTTTGCCCGAGCATTAACCGAGGCAAGCGAGACCGCTTATCGAGGTGTCGTTCGTCCCGTTGAAGGCACAATTTTGACAGTCTCCAAAGATATTGGCTTGGCAGCAGTTGCCGCTCTTGAAGAAACACAAAACCCGATCGAAATTCTAGAAAAAGTGATCGTTGCCGGAAAAGAATCGGTAGACTACACCCCCGAACTTTTACCCGTACTCAAAGATGCCGGCGTTGTTGACTCTGGCGGCATGGGGCTTTTCCTCATCCTCGAAGGGATGATGCGCTATATCTACGGCGAGCCGCTCGATACCCCAACGCTCGCAGTCAAACCGATGGCAGCCCTCGATATGGAAAACGCCATGCACGCTGTCGAAGAAGGGCAAGATTGGGAAGTGGTCGTTGATTTTTATCCCAGCGAAGAACTTGACCTGCAATCCTTCTACGGAAAACTCGAAGAGATGGGCACATCTATTCAGGTTGGCGAAGGTGATGGCATGTACAGAATGCACATCCACGTCCCGCTTGAGAATCGCTATCTCCCCATTGACTATATTATGGAACTCGGCACCATCACCGATGTGGCGATGGAAAATCTCGTCGCCCAAATGGATGAGCTAAACAAAAACACAGATTACGACAGGCTAGAGCTGACCAACATCGACCCAGGTGAAATCGCGATCGTTACCGTTTCTCCGGGTCCCGGCATCTCCCGCATCTTTGCCAGCTTGGGTGTTGCTGCGATCGTTGAAGGCGGGCAGACGATGAATCCCAGCACCAAAGAATTATTGGCTGCTTTCGAGAATCTGCCCACAGACAAAGTCATCATTCTCCCGAATAATAAAAACATCGTCCTCGCCGCACAAGCTGCCCGCGACGTGACCGTCAAAGAAGTGCATGTTGTGCCCAGCCGAACGATCCCGCAAGGATTGGCGGCCATGCTTATGCACAACCCCGAAGGTGATTTAGATGTCGTTGCAGAGAAAATGCTCAAAAGCCTCGACACTGTCCGTACCGGTGAAGTGACTACCGCCACACGCACCGTCGAAATTGATGGCGTAAATGTGGAAACAGGTCAGGTTATTGCCTTGTTAGATGGGAAATTGGTCTTGGCCGCATCTTCAGTTGATGAAGCCTGCCTAAGCCTCCTTGAAAAAGCTGATATGGATGAGTACGAACTCATTACCTTGTATATGGGTGGTGATTATCCTCGCGCAGAAGCCAATCGTGTTGGTGATCTTATTCAAGAGAAATACCCCGATCACGAAGTCGAAATGCTCGATGGCGGTCAGCCACATTATCAATTGATCCTTTCAATTGAGTAGAAAAAATGTAGTGCTAAAAAAAATGCTCCCACGCTTTCTTCCATGAGGCGCGGGAGTTTTTTATTCGTAATTATTCGTTAGATTCGAGGTATTCGTGATATGAAAATAGGACTTGTCACTGACAGCACCGCCGATATTCCCGCTAATTTGCTTGAAGAACATAAAATTGAAGTTGTCCCCGCGATTCTTATCATAGATGGAAAAAGCTATATTGATGGCGCGGAGATCAGCCGCGAAGAATTTTACGCGCGGATGCCTACATTCAAAAAACCCGCAACTACAGCCGCTCCTTCTGCAGGTGAGTTTATGGAACGCTACGAAAAGCTACTTAATGCGGGCGCAGAGAAAATCTTTTCGATCCATGCAGCTTCACAATTGAGCGGTATCTTCAATGCCGCGCGCTTGGCAGCAGAATCTTTTGGAGAGCGTGTCCAAATTATAGATAGCGGGCAACTGAGTCTCGGAATCGGTTTTCAAGTTCTCGAAGCCGCTGAAGCAATTTCAAAAGGAAAAGTCTTTGAAGAAATCACTCAGCTTCTTCAAAATATCCAAAAAAAGATTAGACTTTCGGCTGCTTTAGACACCCTTGAATATCTACGTCGCAGCGGGCGAGTTTCCTGGGCAAAGGCGCGCATAGCTGCATTGCTCAGCCTTAAACCGCTGATTGGCTTAGCCTACGGGAAGGTTGAAAATCTCGGCGCAGTCCGCACAACAAGGATGGCAAATCTTCGCCTGATGGAGCTTTTACACGAAGCTGGGAATATTAGAAAACTCGCTGTTTTGCATACCAATGCAGAAGAGCGTGCGCGCCAATTTCTCGCTGACTTTGCACCGTCGCTGAAAAAAGAGCCTATGGTTATCAATGTCACCCCCGTTATCGGCGCGCACTTGGGACCAAAAGGTGTTGGCTTTACTGTCTTGCAAGAGTAGAGCGGAGTGCCTAGATAAGTGCAATCTCAGTCATCCGCTCTATCGCCAAAGATTTCCCAGCCACGCTCCTGCGCAACTGCTTTTAGGGTAGCATCGGGGTAAACGGCGACGGGGTGATCTGCCATTTCTAGCATGGGGATGTCGGCAGATGTATCGCCATATGCCACATCAATGCGCTCTACCCCCAGGTGTTTTCTGATCTTTTCTGCTTTGTCTTGTCCATGAGCAATCGGTTCGGTTAGAGACATCTTCCCGTTTTGGAATTTGATTTCGGTGCCCAGTCCTTTTGCCCCAATATGCGCAGCAAAATGAGCGACAGTTGGCTGCCACATACCGGTGGCGATATAAACATCGTCTCCCTGCAGGGCATGTCCGCTGATCCGCTCGATCATATCAAGGCGGCGCTTTGCCCATAACTGCGTTTCCATTGTATAGCTAATGACTTCTTCGAATAATTCCGGGGTTGCGTCTTCCAAGAGGGGCACGCAGCTGATAAACATATCAATGACCCATTTATTCCAGTCGATCAGCCCACGTTTTGCCAAAATCCAGGATGGCATGATTTTTGCCATAAAGATGTTTTTTCGTAATTTACTCTGGTTTTCACCGACCCAGCCTACCAGACCAATAACCGGTGAGCCGTGTGAAAGTGTGCCATTAAAATCTGAGACAACAAGCATTGTTCCAACTCCTTATCAATTCAACCCGCGAAGTATATCACTTGCCCTTTCCGGTGTCTCCACTACCAAAAGCCATTCTCTCCCAAGCCCATGATAAAATACACCTCATGTACCCTTCAATAGAAAAACTACAAAAATATGTCCGTCTCGAAGCAAAAAATGGCTACGACAACAAAGCCATTATCGGCGGTCTCGCAAGTATGCTCGAAACATGGGAATCTGAAGCACGCAACGATGGCGTTGCCGAAGAAGTTATCCAGGCCGTCACAGGTCGTTTGCGTGATTACGAACGCCTCAGCCCGGAATCACGTAAAGTGACCCTTTTTGGGATCGGAAACAGGCTCAAGAGAGAATATCCAGAATTGGGGAGCGAGAAAGAGCTGCCCAAAGCGGATGCCCCTCCGACGCAAGCTGAGGATAAACCCTCGGAACAGACTCAAGATGAAGCTGCTCCCGCCAAAATAACGGAATCTGCCCCTCAGCAAGAAAACGTTGAAAAAAGCACCCCAACCCATCGTCCAGCGCGTCCCCGCTCCGAATCCGTTCCCGGAGCATCCACCAGTAAAACCCCAATCGCATTAAATGCAAAATTAACCGTCTTGCAGGGCGTGGGTCCCCGCAACGCGACAACGCTCGAAAAACTGGGACTTTTCACGCTGCGCGATATGCTCTATAACTTCCCACGTCGCTACGATGATTATAGCCAGCTAAAACCGATCAAATCGCTTTGGTATGGCGAGCAAGTGACTGTCATCGGCAATGTGCAGAGTGTGACAGGGAGACCAATTCGCGGCGGAAAATCGCATATTACCGAAGCCGTCATTGGCGACGGAACCGGTGCATTGCGCTTGAGTTGGTTTAACCAACCCTGGCTGACCAACCGCTTCAAAAAAGGGATGAGCATTTCTGTCTCTGGCAAAGTTGACCAATATCTTGGGCGGCTGGTGATGAGTAGCCCCGATTGGGAAATGATCGAAACCGAAAATTTGCATACGAACCGCATTGTGCCGATTTATGCACTGACTGCAAAAATCACCCAAAAGTGGCTGCGCAAACAGATGATGCAGGTCATTTCTTATTGGGCGCCAAAGATCACCGATCATTTACCCGACAGCGTTCGCTTGACAGCAAAATTGCCTCGGCTGGATACGGCGCTAGAGAATGTTCACTTCCCAAAAACACAGGCGCATTTGAAGTTGGCGCGTGAGCGTTTAGCTTTTGATGAGATTTTCTTTTTACAAATGGGCGTTTTACGCCAAAAACGAGATTGGCAATCTGTTATGGGGCGCATTTTTGATGTGCCTGAAGAATGGCTGCAAGCTCGCAAAGATATTTTGCCCTTCACGCTAACCGCTTCTCAAGATAAAGCTGTCTCTGATATCGTGATGGATTTTGGCTCAGGTAGACCAATGAACCGTTTGCTTCAAGGTGATGTTGGCTCCGGTAAAACCGTTGTCGCGGCAATGGCGACAGAAGTCATCGCTCATGCTGGCGCACAAACAGCTATCATGGCACCTACGAGCATTCTTGCCGAGCAACATTATCGCGGCTTAAGCCAAATGCTCACAGCTGGTGAAGATGCCTTGAAAGAGGACGAAATCCGTTTGCTCGTGGGTGACACCCCCGAAGCCCGAAAACAGGAAATTCGCGAAGGCTTACTCGACGGCAGTATAAAAGTCATTGTCGGCACACATGCCTTAATTGAAGGAAACGTAACCTTTGCTGACCTACAACTTGCTATCGTCGATGAGCAACATCGCTTTGGTGTAGACCAGCGTGCTGCTTTACGTGAAAAAGGTGAAAATCTACATCTTTTGGTGATGACAGCTACACCAATTCCACGTTCGTTGGCACTCACCGTTCACGGCGATCTTGATATCTCTGTGATGGATGAGATGCCCGCCGGACGACAAGAAATTGATACGCATGTTCTCAGACCGCGTGAGCGTGAACGCGCGTATACAATGATCCGTGCGCAGGTTTTGGATGGGAAACAAGCCTTTATCATTTACCCGCTGGTTGAAGAAAGCGAAAAGATAGAAGCGCGTGCTGCTGTAGAAGAGCATGAATCTTTGCAAGCTGAAGTTTTTCGTAAACTCAATGTCGGTCTTCTGCACGGGCGCATGAAAGCCGCTGAAAAAGAAGAAGCGATGGAAAAATTCCGCGCCAAAGAATACGATATTCTCGTTGCAACCACAGTTGTCGAGGTCGGCGTAGATATTCCCAATGCAACGGTCATGCTCATTGAAGGTGCGGATCGTTTCGGCTTGGCACAACTCCATCAATTGCGTGGACGTGTTGGGCGCGGTTTGGATAAATCCTACTGTCTGCTCATTCCTACAGATAATAACGACACCGAAAATGAACGCCTGCTCGCGATGGCAGAAAGCAACGATGGTTTTGTCCTCGCCGAAAAAGATTTGCAGCAACGCGGTCCCGGCGAATTCCTGGGCACACGCCAATCCGGTTATAGCACCGGGCTGCGCATGGCAAGCATTACCGATATCGACTTGATCGAAAAAGCGCGCGAACGCGCTCAATCCATTTTTGTGCAAGATGCAAATCTCGAAAAAGAAGAACATAAACTGCTCGGCGAAGCCCTCGATAATTTCTGGGGCAACACAAAAGGAGACATAAGCTAATGGTGCGTGCCTTTTTCCCCGGAAGCTTTGACCCGATCCATTACGGGCATATAGATATTGCCGAAAGAGCCGTTCGCCTTTTCGATGAACTAATTATTGCCGTTTACGATAAACCCTTAAAAACTTTGCTTTTCCCTCCAGAAGAACGCATTGCTCTTGCCGAAGAAGCCTTTGCCCATAATCCTAAAATTCGCGTTACGGGGTATAACAATCTCACCGTCGATGCCTGTCGTGAAGCCGATGCCCAAGTGATCGTGCGTGGGTTGCGCGTTTTCTCTGATTTCGAATTTGAATTCAGGATGGCTCTCGCCAATCACCGCCTTGCAACAGATATAGAAAGCATCGCCCTCATCACCCACGAAGAACACACCTTCATTTCCTCCTCCACCGTCAAAGAAATTGTCATGCTCGATGGGGATGTCTCCAGCATGGTTCCGCCGCACGTGCATCTTGCTCTAAAGAACAAAATCGCCCAGATGGAAAGCAACGATGCTGCGAACATCCCAAGAGATTAATTCTTTTTTGTGGGATAAAAAGCCGCATCATACATGTTTTTAGCTTGCTATCGTTAAAATAACATTTTCTCAGCCTTTATCACCCTTGCTACCCTTGCCACTCTTTTTAAGATAGAATAATGATGTTCCTAATCAACGGAGAAAAATATGGACATCCTGCATCTTATAGACCGCCTGGAAGAACTCTTCAATGAAAGTCGCGCATTGCCATTCACTCACAACGTTATTGTGGATGAAGACAAAATGCTCGATATCATCGACCAGATGCGCATCACCATCCCCGAAGAAGTCAAAAAAGCAGAACAATTGCTTAACCAAAGCGAACGTATCTTGGCGCAAGCAGAAGAGAAGGCAAACCGCACCACTGCTTTAGCCGCAGAAAAAGCCGACCAAATGACATCAGAAGATTCTCTCCTTGAAGAAGCGCAAAAGCGTGCCGATAAAATTCTTGAGCAGGCTCGTGCAGATGCAGAAGCACAGCGCATCGAAGCAGATAATTATGTGGTCGAAACCTTATCTAATCTCGAAGATGAACTAAGCCGTATACTCAATCAAGTCCATAACGGGATTCGTACTGTGCAAAAAGGCTAAGAAAAGCAAACGATCTAAAACCCAAAAGACCAACTAGCGATATTTGCTAGTTGGTCTTTTTTATATCTAACGCTTGAAATCACGCGATTGCGGGCCAGCTTAACGCGGGGTTGGGCAGATATAGTGCAATAACAATGATTAATTTTCCAAACTTACTCGTTTCCAAAGCCTCTCAAGTGTTGGATCCCATTGAATTTCTTTTTCTAATGCTAATTTAAAATAATAATCATACGCATTTATCTGCGATAATGGCGAACGCGAAATCAATATACGAATTACTTCGGCAGGCTCATCAGTATAGTGCTTAATAGACTGATAAAAACCATGACAATCTAAACATGCACCATCTATATTTTCTGTGGGAACAATTTCTGCTAGCATTTTGACAAGTGCATAGAAATCAGGTTTTTCACTTGACATGCCAGTCAAGGCAATTTCTGTGCATTGTTTCCAAACCCACCACACAACATCATTTTCTAATAATGTGCCATTATCGCGAATCCATCCGATAAGATTCTTATCAAGATGAATATATTTTCTCCCATATTCTTCCCGAATAGTATAAAAGTGTTCAACTGCCTTTAATTGTAATTTTACTCGCTCTGAACGGGAAACCGCCTGAGATTTAGCAAAAACTATGGATGCTCTTATATCTCGCCGAGTTTGCATGGCTGAATTAAAATTAAATTCTTGAATCAATTCTTCGGTTATCAATTTCGTTCTCAAATCAAAAGGAAAAAGCGAAGCAAGATTTCTAAGTGAGAATTGAGCAAACCATACGAACTCAGTATCATCTGATCTTAAATCTTCAATTGCCCTTTTCCACAACAAAATAAGTTGCTCTCGTTCAAGGTCGGGGCCTAATCTTCGAATAGCTTTAGAATAATCGCTTACATCGCGTACAGTTTCTGATAATAATTTAGCAATCTCTTTCTGCCGAGTTTTATTCTTATCCATAATATTCAAATCCTTATCCAGTTATGTGATTGAATCTGCCCAACGGTTAAGGGTTGATACGGCGAAAAGGATCAAGTCTGTCAGAAGGGAAGAGAGAACCGCCGTATCGAGCCTGTTGAACTAAGCCGTGACCAGAAAAACGTCAGATAGACTTGGGGATTAAA
>Ga0233442_1000609_pt1 | contig 33716 bp, 29 predicted proteins | sample SI_123_September_3_FD_182789 | JGI IMG/M metagenome (GOLD analysis project Ga0233442, IMG submission 182789) | Seawater microbial communities from Saanich Inlet, British Columbia, Canada - SI_123_September2016_150_MG | ecosystem: Environmental > Aquatic > Marine > Inlet | place: Canada: British... | reverse complement strand
TAGGAAAGTCTAAACGTGTTGTACTTTTTGATACATTAATTGAGAAACTTACCCACCAAGAACTTTTAGCCGTTTTAGGACATGAGTTAGGTCATTTTGCCCATGGCGATTTATATAAAAATATTGCGATGGTGGGCGCTATGTTATTTGGAATGTTTGCACTTTTTGGAAATTTAAGTGAGACACTTTTCTTGGAATTAGGTGTGAGTAATTCGCCGAGTGTTATCATGATACTTTTTATGCTATTTATGCCACTGCTTAGTTTTGTTATGATGCCAATAATGGGTGTTGTCAGTCGTCACAATGAGTATGAAGCAGATAAAATGGGTGCTCAGTTAGGCGGACAACTTTTTTTAGCTGAAGCGCTTAAAAAATTGGTCACTGAAAACAAAAGTTACCCGCTTTCACATCCATTATATATTTTTTTCTATTATACTCATCCTCCAGTTTTAGAACGTTTGAAAGAACTAGGTGTAGATATTAAGACTTTAGAAGATAGTGGTCTTAAAAGTGAAGATCCACTTCAAGATGAACTTACTTAAAATTCTATCATGATACTTCAAAACTATATGATTTCACTAAGTAAAGAGTTATCTGTTTCTGATAGTGCAGGTATGGTTAACCCTTTACGTGAAATACAACTATTTATCATGATACATTTGGGTGTAGATGAACTTTTCTTAATGAAAGAATCAGCTACAAATATCGATGAAATTCAAAATTTCGATAAAATACTGATTGAGAGTTGGGTCCAACGACGAAAAAAAGATGAACCGTTCGAATATATTACCAATAAAGTAAGTTTTTATTCCCAAACTTTTTTTATTGAAGAAGGTGCTCTGATTCCTCGTCCTGAGACTGAACTTTTAATAGATGAAGTGATAAAAATATTAGACAAAGAGTGTAAAATACTTTTTGTTGAAGTTGGTGTTGGTAGTGGTATTATCTCTATACTTCTTGCACAGCATTTTAAAAATGCACGTTTTATTGCTATTGATATCTCTAAAGATGCTTTGAAAATAGCAAAAATTAATATTGATGCTTTTGGTTTAACAGATAGAATTGAGTTACGAGAAGGTTCTTTATTGGAACCAATTAATGAAGCGATAGATGGAAATATAGACTTTTTAGTTTCAAATCCACCTTATATTGCCAAAGAAGTGTTTTTAGAAAATAATTTGTCGTATGAACCACAAAATGCTCTTTTTGGTGGTAATGTAGGAGATGAGTTAATTCAAAAGCTTTTAGATTCTATCATGATAAAAAAGATACCTTATTTTGTGTGTGAAATGGGATATGATCAAAAAGATAAAGTGACCAACTACATGAAACAATATATATTTACTTCATTAGAGTTTTATCAAGATTATTCACAATTTGATCGTGGATTCAGACTGATATTATAAGTATTGAAAATTAGGAAAACAACATGAAATACAAAAATTTATATATAGATACAGCTTATTTACTTTTACTTGGAATGACCTTAGGTGCTGTTTTATTTTTAGGAATTGGTGTCACAGCAGTTGTCTTTCACACTGAATATCTTTTAGCAACACCACTTTCACATTATGATGAAGGATTAATTATGTCAGAGATCTTCAGGCGTTTTTCATACTGGAGCTATTTTATGGCATTTTTTATTATCGTTTATGAATCATTTGAATATAAAAGTATGAAACGAGATAAAATTGCGGGGTTGAGTGCTTTTATTGCTATTTTCACACTACTGATGTTTAGTGGTGTTTATGTCCCAAAGATTTTACAGATGCAAGAAGAAGGTGAAAAAGCGACACAAAGTAGTGCTTTTGAAGCTGTTCACATGGGAAGTGAAATTGATTTTAAAATATTAGCGGTAGCATTAATAGTTCTTTTTGTACGTAGATTAATGTTGTTACGAACTATTAAACCTAACAGTAAACTAACAAATGTTTAAAGTTATATTATGAGCATACGTTTTGAAAATGTACATAAGTCTTTTGGTAATCGTAAGATATTAAAAGGGGTTTATTTTGAAATTCCAAAAGGTAAAACAACAGTAGTTTTTGGTGTTTCAGGTGGAGGAAAATCTACAATTATTAAACATATCGTAGGATTATTATATCCTGATGAAGGTAATATTTTTGTTGATGATGATTGTGTTAATAAAGCAGACGAAAAGACATTGTTGAAAATTAGAAAAAAAGTGGGTTTCCTGTTTCAGCATGGAGCACTTTTTGATAGTATGAGTGTTGAAGAAAATATTGCTTTTGTACTTCGCGAACATAAAATGGTTACTAAAAATGAGATAGAAGGTCGCATTGATGAACTTCTTAGTATGGTTGGTCTTAATCCTACGGATGTTAAAAAGCTCTTTCCTGATGAGTTAAGTGGTGGTATGAGAAAACGTGTTGGATTGGCGAGAACATTAGCATTAGAGCCTCAAACACTGCTTTATGATGAACCCACATCAGGACTAGATCCTGTTACTAGTGATTTTATCTCACAGATGATAAAAAAGTTACAAAAAGAGTTAAATGTGACTTCGATTTTAATTAGTCATGATATGGGAGAGAGTTTTAAAGTTGGAGATTATTTTATGATGCTTTTTGATGGTAAAATTGTCGATTTTGGAGATGCACATCATATTAAAAACTCTAAACATCCTGCTGTAATTCAATTTTTAAATGGTGAAGCTCATGGACCTATTAAATTCTCATAGTTTACAAAATTTTTCACAAGAGTGGGAAAGTTTTTTTTTAGAAGAGTCTAGAAAAGAGTATTTTAAAAAAATAGAAATTTTTTTAGAAAAATGTTATTGTGATAATGTAGAAATTTTTCCTAAAAAAGAGAATATATTTACTGCTTTTTCTTTAACTACTTTTGTAAATGTTAAAGTTGTTATTTTAGGTCAAGATCCTTATCATGATAACAACCAAGCCCATGGCTTAGCCTTTTCAGTTTTGAAAAATTGTAAAGTTCCCCCTTCGTTAAAAAATATCTATAAAGAGATACAAAGTGATATTGAGTGTTCTATTCCCCAAAGTGGAGACTTGACATCATGGGCGGAAGAAGGTGTACTACTTTTGAATACAATATTAACTGTTCAGGCGCATAAAGCATCATCGCATAAAGATATTGGTTGGGAAGAGTTCACTAATGCTGTTATCTCTAAACTTAGTACTGAAAAAGAGAATATTGTATTTGTATTGTGGGGAAAATATGCGCAGAGTAAAAGTGATTTAATTGATGAAACAAAACATCTTATTTTAATGTCACATCATCCTTCACCCCTCTCTGCTTATCGAGGATTTTTCGGTTCGAAACCTTTTTCAAAAATTAATAACTACTTAAATCATCATGATAAAAGTAGTATTAACTGGTGTTTAGAAAAAACACTTTTTTAGGACTTTTTTACGTTGATTCTATCACTGTTGTAGGTAATTGTTTTAAATAAAAAAAGTAGTTATGTGCTAAGTAAATAACAAAAAATGCTGAAGTAAACAAAATTGCAAAAGGTATTAACGAAATAGAAAAAAGCAGTAATGTTTTTAATCGTAACGTCCCTTTATTTTTAAAGTGAATTTGAGCATACTGCTCTTTTGTTAAAATTGTTGAACCTACATCATAGGTTAAACTTTTGTGAAAAAGATAATAAAAGGGAAGATTTAAAATAAAAATCCCCACCACAGGTATAAAGTAAAGTGGTATAAGTAAAAATAGTAACATTATCATGATAAATATTGTTTTCATCATGTACCATGAAATATCAAAAATTCCTCCAAAACCTTGTAAATCAATATCAGAGTAGTAACGTTGATGTATCACTTTAACAATAGTAGGTGTTAAAAATCCAATTACAACTATCGCGATTACAATTGAAATTAAAAGTGTAAAAAAGCCACCAATAGTATAAATAAAAAAGCTTAACAGCCATGACGTTATAGTATGACTCATTATATATTGTAAAATTGATGTATCTTCTAAATCAGTTGTAGTTGTCTTTGTATGAGGAATGCCATTTTGCATTGTAGTTTGAGTGGATTCAATATGCATCGTACTATTGTGCAGGCTTTCTAGACCCATATTAGTGACAAAGAAAAAGAGAAGATAAAAGAGTATTAAGGTTACTACAAAGGGTGCAAAAGATATTTTTAACATTTGTGGTGTTAAAAAGTCTTGTACGCTCTTTGTAAATAGATTTTCATTCATGTTATTAGGTGTCTTTTATAGGTTTGATTTGATTAATGCAATAACGTCTTGTGTCATTTTTTCATCTACTTTACCTGCGTGATAAAAAATAACTTCACCTTTTTGATTAAATACTAAAATATCAGAATTATCATCTTCTAAATCCCATTCTTTGACAAAAACACTCTCTTTGTCTTTAGCGTAAATAGTATGTGGGAACTCTTCTTGTTTAGATTTTAAAATTGATTCAATCACAAAGTTTGGTTTCCATGTTGCTGCTAAATTAATGACTGCAAGAGATGCAAATTTTGATCGGTCAAAAGATTCTGCTTTTAAAGCTTGGGAAAACTCTTCATTAGTGTCTTTTTCATCAGGGTCAACATAAAACATTATAAAAACTTTATTTTTTATCTCTGCTGTCGAAAAAGATTCATCAGTAACTTTTCCTCCGTTATCACCATCTAAAACTACAGTTTTAGGAATTGTGTTAAGTTCAAGTGCTTGGCTTGAAAATGTTAGTGTTAAAAGTAGAGCAAGAGATGTTAATCTATTTTTCATAAAAAACCTTTTAGTAAAATTCTTAGTATTGTACCTCGTTAGTTTTAACAAGAGGTTATGTAATAGGAGTATTGATAATCGCTTGGGAACTACTAAATGCTGTAGCAAAAGCAAAGTGAAAATTATAGCCACCTCGTTTACCTACAATATCGAGTAGTTCTCCCGTAATATAAAGATTTTTTACTAATAGAGATTCCATGGTTTGTGGGTTGACTTCATATGTAGTTACCCCACCACCACTTACTTCAGCGTGTTTAAATCCATGGGTATCACTTACACTAAAACGCCATCGTTGCATTTGTGATGCAATATTCTTAATCTGCTTTGTATTTATATTTTTTGAAAGACTATTTTTATCTATTTTTATTTCATCCAAAAGGGGCTCAATCATTTTGAGTGGAATAATTCCAGCTAATGCAGTATTTATAGTGTGTTGTGGTAAATTTGATAATAATTTTGTTATTAGTGAGCAAAATTGTTGAAAGGGGAGGGTGTTGAAAAAATTAACTTCGATTTCAACGTTTTGCTTATAAAGTAATGCTAATGATGCTTGATGTGAAATATCTAAAATAGCAAGTCCTGAAATACCATAAGCAGTAAAAAGGACATCTCCAGTAATGGAGAGCTCCTTCTTTTTATCTATATGTAAAGTAACTTGAGCATCATGCCTAACTCCTGACATCTTGGCATGCAATGAGTTTTGTAAATGAAGCTGTACTAAAGAAGGAAAAGTTTCAATAATAGAGTGACCAAAAGTTTCACAAATTTTGTATCCAGTATCGGAACCTCCGAGTTGAGGTGCAGCATTCGAACCGCTAGCCATAATTAAAGTATCAAAGTTTTTATACTGATTGGATTCATCTTCTAATGTAAAAATATTATTTAAATAGTTCACTGAGGTAATTTTAGTATCACAAATTATGTTGACACCAAGGTTTAGTGCCATAGTTTCAAATGCTAATACAACAGACTTTGCTTCATTAGAAAGAGGGTAGGTTCGTCCATCATCTTTGCTTTGAAAAAGTATTCCTATTGTTGCTGCAAATTTTTCGAGTTTTTTAAAAGAGAGATTATTTAATGTTGCTTCAACAAATGTAGTATCTGTTCCGAAAAAGTCTTCATAAGTGATATTTTGATTGGTAATATTACAGTGTCCATTACCAGAAGCGAGTATCTTTTTACCTACTCGAGTATTTTGTTCAAATAGCGTTACAGATAAGTTTTGTTGTGCTAATAAAATAGCAGACATCAGTCCTGATGCACCAGCACCAATAATGGCAATATTTTTTTTAGGCATAAAGTTTCTTTTAGCATTTAATTAAGTTATTTTGATTTTTGAAAAGGAAAGATTGTTAAGAAGTGGCGCGGTGGACGAGACTCGAACTCGCGACCCCCTGCGTGACAGGCAGGTATTCTAACCAACTGAACTACCACCGCAACTTTAACAATATTATAAATGGTGGGCATTACAAGACTCGAACTTGTGACATCTACCTTGTAAGGGTAGCGCTCTACCAACTGAGCTAAACGCCCAAATAAATGGGTATAAATATAAAGTGGCGCGGTGGACGAGACTCGAACTCGCGACCCCCTGCGTGACAGGCAGGTATTCTAACCAACTGAACTACCACCGCAACTTTACAGTGACTTTATATTTAATAAATGGTGGGCATTACAAGACTCGAACTTGTGACATCTACCTTGTAAGGGTAGCGCTCTACCAACTGAGCTAAACGCCCGTTTAATTTTCAAACCTATCATATCAGTAACCAAATGATTGGCGACCCCTAAAGGATTTGAACCTCTGTTCCTACCATGAAGTGATAGTGTCCTTGGCCACTAGACGAAAGGGTCAAGTTTAACAGAATAAACGTATGGTGTCCTGTGATGGATTCGAACCATCGACATCCTCATTAAAAGTGAGATGCTCTACCAACTGAGCTAACAAGACATTTTCTCTACAACTCTTCGTTGTTGGAGGTCGAAATTATAGACAAAAGCCTTTTGAATGTCAAGGGTTTTATGAAAGAATTTACATAAATGTCTTTTTGTCGAGCAAAACAAGCATTTTCAGGGCATAAAGTACACTTTGCTCTTGAATAAAGTTTCTGTCACCTTGCAGTTGTATCGCTTCATTTTCTACATTTTTCTCATTTCTAACACTTATACATACACTTCCTACAGGTTTGTCTTCTGTTCCACCTGTTGGACCTGCAATTCCACTTACTGCTATAGAATAGTTCGAAAATGTAACATTGATTGCTCCATCACTCATTTCATTAACAACTTCAAGACTAACCGCACCGAAGCTTTCTAAAGTTTTTAGGCTTACTCCTAACCAATTCTCTTTAAGTGCATTAGAATAACTGACTAAACCACCATCAAAAACAGAAGAAGCACCATTCTCTTTTGTAAAATAGTAACTGAGTAGACCTCCGGTACAACTTTCAGCAAAAGTTATTTTTTTTTGATTTTGGTATAGTTTTTCAATTATATAGGGGACAATATTAGAAGCTGCAATAATTTTATTGTTCATTAACTGTTTGGTTGAGTTTATAAATTGAGAAATATTACCATAACGCTTACTTTGAATATGGACTTTAATCCATCCTGGAATGATTGGTATGTATAAGAGGTTGATATCATGTGTCTGTGCAAGGGGTTCTAAAAGTATCTGTACATTTTCAAGGTCTTCATCAAAAATTTGAATGGTTGCATTTTTATTTTGTTCTTTAAAAAGAACTTTTGGCATTGTCCTGTTTTTAATTTCATCTATCATGATAACATTGATATCTGTATTGTCATGACGAAGCATATAAGAACCTTCCTCAGCTAAAATAGTTTTTGATGGGATTAACATACCCTCTTTTAAAACTTGATTATCGAGGGTTAAGGTACAAAGTAGTTTTCCTATAACAGAAAAACTGCTTTTAGAACTGACTATTATGAGTTGGTTTTGTGAATGTAGTTTTTTTTCTAGTGTTAAAAAAAGAGTTTTATCAGATTCCCCATAAAATGTAATACTTTCAAGCTGTCCACATGCTTGTCTGATATTTCTAACAACATATTCATTTAACATTTGATTATGTATAAAACTACTACCTACAAAAATTAGCTCTGTGTTCATGATATATATGACCTTAATTACTCAAATTGATTTAAAGCAGTATAACATATTGTTTGTAAAGCACTTTTTAATGGCTAAAAAGATATAATGCAAGGAATTTCAGATACTAGAATTTCTATTAATTAAAGGTGCATTACAATAATGGATTATAAAGATACCCTACTACTACCAAAAACAAACTTCCCCATGCGTGGAAACTTAATTAACAATGAACCAAAGCGATATGCAAAATGGTTTGAAAATGACATTTATTCAAAAATGAAAAAAGCACGTAAAAATGCAAAAGAAGCGGGTGAAACATTTTCACTTCATGATGGACCTCCTTATGCAAATGGCCATACTCATATTGGTCATGCTTTAAATAAAGTTCTTAAAGACATTATTGTTAAACATAACTATTTTGCTGGTAAATCAGTTCGTTTTGTACCGGGTTGGGATTGTCATGGTCTACCTATTGAACAACAAGTTGAAAAGAAAATTGGCTCTAAAGCGAAAAAAGAGGCAATGGACGCAGGTACTGTTCGTAAAATGTGTCGTGATCATGCTAAAAAATTTATTGATATTCAACGTAATGAATTTAAAGAGTTAGGGATTATCGCTGATTGGAAAAATCCTTATATGACTATGGACTATAAGTTTGAAGCAAATATTTATAGAACACTGTGTGAAGTTGCCCAAAAAGGTCTTTTAACAGAACGTAGTAAACCTGTATTTTGGAGTTGGGCTGAGCGAACAGCGCTTGCAGAAGCAGAAGTTGAATATGAAGACAAAGAATCGCATACTATATATGTTGCATTTGAACTTGATGATGCGTCTAAAAAGTCTTTAAATATTAGTGGGAAAGCTGCCCCTGTAATTTGGACAACAACACCATGGACATTACCAGCTAATACAGGAATCTCATTTAACCCTGAAGAGTTATATGTTGTAACAAGTGATGGTTATATTGTTGCAAAAGCACTTTATGAAAGTATGCTAGAAGCAAATGTTGTTTCAGGTGAAATTACTCAAGAAATTGAAGCAACTAAATTTGACAATTTAAAAGCAGTTAATCCTCTTAATGGTAGAAGTTCTCATTTAGTATTAGGGGAACATGTATTAATGGAAAGTGGTACAGGATGTGTTCATACTGCACCAGGTCATGGTGAAGACGATTATCGTATTGGGCTAAAATATGATTTAGAAGTGGTAATGCCTGTTGATGAAAAAGGGTGTTTTGATGAGACAGTTGTTGGACTTAAACTACTTCCTAATCCTGAAGAATTTGTAGGTAAACACATTTTTAAATGTAATGAACCTATTTTAGAACTTTTAGGAAATTCTCTATTAAGTGTAAGTAAGTTTACTCACTCATACCCACACTGTTGGCGTTCTCATACTCCACTAATTTTTCGTGCAACAAAACAGTGGTTTATTTCAGTAGATGAAACTCCTACTACAAGTGATAAAACATTACGTGAAATTGTTGTAGATGAGGTGGAAAAAACTGATTTTTATCCTGAAACAGGAAGAAATCGTCTGAATTCAATGGTCGCTAATCGTCCAGATTGGTGTATTTCTCGTCAACGTGATTGGGGTGTTCCTATTGCATTTTTTAGAGTTAAAGCTACAGGTGAAGTGATTTTTGATGAGAAAGTTCTAAATTTTACGGCAATGATTTTTGAGATGCGTGGAAGTGATGCATGGTACACTATGTCAATAGAAGAACTTTTATATGCTGGTAGTGGTTATAAAGCAGATGAAGTTGAAAAAGTTACTGACATTTTAGATGTTTGGTTTGATAGTGGTTCAACATGGAATTCAGTGATAAAGTCACGTAATTATGATGCCGGAACGTATCCTGCTGATTTATATGTAGAAGGAAGTGATCAACATCGTGGTTGGTTCCAAAGTTCACTTTTTTTAAGTGCTGCTGTTAACCATTATGCACCTTATAAAGCAGTACTTACTCATGGGTTTACTGTAGATGACAAAGGCGAAAAAATGTCTAAGTCAAAAGGTAATGTTGTTGCTCCTAAAGAGGTTCTTAATGAGTATGGTTCGGAAATTTTACGTCTTTGGGTAGCCTCAAGTGATTATCAAAGTGATTTGAAGATTTCTAAAGCTATTTTAAAACAGACTTCTGAACAATATCGTAAACTTCGTAATACATTTAGATTTTTAATGGCAAATATTGATGACTTAGAAAGTTTTGTTTCGTATGAAAAGATGGGTCCACTAGATCAATGGATTGTTTCGTATGCTCAAGAAGTTTTTTCAGAAGTTCATAATGCTTTTACTACTTATAATTTTGTACATGGTATGAGTCTTTTAAATAATTTTGTTGTAAACGAGTTAAGTGGTATCTTTATGGATATTACAAAAGATAGACTCTATTGTGATGCTAAAGATGATAATCATCGTCGTGCATCTCAAACAGCGATGGCAATGATTACTAAATCAATGTTAGTACTTGTAGCACCGATTTTAACGTATACTGCAGATGAATTGTTAGAGTATGCACCGAACGTTATTAAAAATGATGCTGAAGATATTTTTGACATGAATTACGAAGCTATTAATGTAGGAACATCATCATTTAATTCTGAATATTTCATTCAAGTTCGTGAAGGTTTTTATGAAATTGTTGATGCTCTGAAAAAAGAGAAAAAAATAAAATCAACACTTGAATTAGTAATTTCAACGGATGATAATACTATTTTAGCCCTAGATAGTATTGAGTCAGAAGATTGGTTTGTAGTCTCTGCTGTTACTAGTAATAGTATTGAGGTTATTAATTCATTTACTGTTAATGATAATCGTTTTGATATTGGTTTTGCAACACAAGCAAAATGTCCTCGTTGTTGGAAATATCATGTTGTTGATGCTGTAGATGAATCTACCTTATGTAAACGTTGTGCAACGGTATTAGCATAATATTATGTTAGATTTTGCACAGCCCGTTTCATTTAACTTGATTACCCTTACCATAGTTGCTATTAGCGTTGTTGTAGGATTAAGTATATTTTGGGTGAAACAGATTAAAAAAAACAGTAACTTATAAATTATAGTAAGACAGAGGAATTAAAATGATTACATTAAAAGAAGCATTAACATTAAGTCAAGATGAACTAGTAACATTTAAAAGTGAATTACAGGAAAAAATTACTGAAAACAGTGCACTAAATGGATATATTGATGCTGACAATAGTTTAGCAAATAGTATGGGTGAAGGTATTCCTATCGCTATTAAAGATAATATTCAAGTAAAAGGGTGGTCTGTTACTTCGGGTTCTGCTATTTTACAAGGGTATATAGCACCTTATAATGCAACAGTAATAGAAAAACTTTTTGACAATGGTATTTGTGCTTTTGGTCGTACAAATATGGATGAATTTGCAATGGGCTCTACAACAGAATCAAGTTTTTATGGTAAAACTCAAAATCCATGTAATCCTGATTGTGTACCTGGTGGAAGTTCTGGAGGAAGTGCTGCCGTAGTTGGTGCAGGATTGGCTATTGCTGCATTAGGTTCTGATACGGGTGGGAGTATTCGTCAGCCGGCTGCATTTTGTGGTATTGTTGGAATGAAACCAACATACGGTCGTGTAAGTCGTTATGGTTTAGGAGCATATGCTTCATCTCTCGATCAAATTGGTCCTATGACTCAAAATGTCGAAGATGCTGCCATTTTATACGATATGATTAGTGGACATGATGTTAAAGATTCTACAAGTATGTTACGCGATGATAGTAATTTTAAAGTTAGTGATAAACTGGATAGTTCACGTCAATTGAAAGTTGCCGTAATTCCTTCATTTCTAGAAGGTGCTTCTGATGATGTTAAAAAAGCTTATGCAACAGCAATCGATGCACTTAAATCTGCCGGACACACTGTTGTAGAAAAAGAGATGAGCAATCCAAAATATGATATTTCTGCTTATTATGTAACGGCTACTGCTGAAGCATCAACTAATCTTGCTCGTTACGATGGTATCCGTTATGGTTCTCGTAAAAGTGGTAATTCTTTAAAAGATGTTTACACTGAAAGTCGTTCTGAAGGTTTTGGTGATGAGGTAAAACGTCGTATTTTATTAGGTAACTTTGTACTTTCAAGTGGTTATTATGATGCGTATTATGTAAAAGCTCAAAAAGTACGTCATGTTATTAAAGATAACTATAATAAATTGTTTGAAGAAGTTGACCTTATTTTATCTCCTGTAGCACCACGTACTGCATATAAAGCTGGAGAACTTGAAGATCCGCTTGAAATGTATTTAAGTGATATTTACACTATTTCAGTGAATCTTGCCGGATTACCAGCAATTTCATTACCAATTGAAAATAATACTGATAATATGCCCGTTGGACTTCAATTAATTGCTAATGCATTTGAAGAACAGACCCTATTTGATGGTGCACTGAGTTTAGAAAAAGAAGTTAACTACACTAAGTAGTAACTTCTTTAGTAAAATAACGCAGAGACATAACCAACAACTCTATTAACATCTTTACTCGTATCTGCACTTGTACGATAATCTAAAAGTTTTGATTTTAATTGATGTTTTTGACTATTACGTAATAATGCGGTTACTCCAATAATTCCACACGCTTCACACAGTTCTAGTTTTTTCACATCTTGTTTTACAATGGCTTCTAAGCAGTTGTTATCACGTTTTTTTGCTTCTTGTAAATCGTGAAAATGACTTAAGTCAGTACTTATTACAACTAAAATATCTTCATTACATAAAAATTTATCAATTAAGTTTGTTGTTTTTTCTAGTGCATTATTCCCATAAACAATTTCAGTAACTTTACTAAAAGGTAAATACTTTTTAATAAACGGCATTTGTACTTCTGTTGAGTGCTCTTTATGAGCTTGAGAAGTTTCACTTAACTCCTGACACAAATTGTTATCAATTTCAATGTTACCAAAAGGCGTAGCGTATTGATCTCCTTTAAAAAGAGAAAGTCCCTCAAAGTAGTGATGATGAGAAGGGCCAATAACAACCACACTTTTGTAACGGTGAACTTGTGTATAGTAATATGCTATTGAAGCAGTAAATCCACTATAAATATACCCCGCGTGAGGTACAATAATTGCTTTTGGTTTTATAGTAACATCAACTTCTAAATGTTTTTCAATTAATGTATTAAAGTGATCAAACTGTTTATTAATTTCATTTTTATCTTCAGAGTAAAAGCTTCCCAAAAAACTCATTTCTCGTTTTTTCATAGATTGCATAGACATATTAAAAGACTCCATTCAATTTTGTTAAACATTTTGGACATATACTTTTCTTATTACTTGTTATTAAATTGTTTTGTAACACATTGAATCCTTCTCTTTGAATTAATAACGCATCACAATGATAACAGTAGGTACTATTATCATTGGCAACATTTCCAAGATATACATATTGTATTCCTTCTTTTACTGCGATTTCTTTTACTCTTTTTAAAAGTTGAAGTGAAGTTATTGGTGTCTCTAACATTTTGTAATTAGGATGAAAGGCACTAAAATGCAAAGGGATCGTTACACCAACTTCATTACTGATAAATTTACACATTTCACTTATTTCATAATCACTAGAATTTATATTCTCAATAATTAGTGTTGTGATTTCAATATGAATATTACTTTTGGATAGTGTAGTAAGGGTCTTTTTAACTTCATTAAGACCCGCTTTCAATGTTTTTTTATAATAATCTTTATTAAAACTTTTAAGGTCAATATTAGCAGCATCAACCCATTGTTTCATATCTTCTAGAACTTCTGGAGATTCGAATCCTGAGCTAACAAAAATATTTTTAATACCAACTTCTCTTGCTAAAACACCAATATCCCGTGCATAAGGATAAAATACAACAGGTTCATTATAGGTATAAGAGATACTTTTAGCATTGTTATTTTGGGCCAAAGATAGCATGTCTGAAGGCGAAAAATATTTGGAATTACTACTAGTCTTAGCTTGAGATATTGCGTGGTTTTGACAAAAAGGACAGCGTAAATTACATCCCACAGTACCTAGTGAAAGTGACTTCGATTGGGGTAAAAAATGGTAGAGTGGCTTTTTCTCTATGGGATCTAAATTCAGTGCACTAGGATACCCATAAGTAGTATTAACAAGTTGTGAGTTGATATTTTTTTCAACATGGCAAAAACCGCTAATACCTTCTGCTAAATGACAATAGTGATGACAAAGTTTACAAACTATTTTGTTCTCTTTAACTTCAAAATATTGCATAATTACTCTTTTATGTTATCGACTTTATATATTTTTATGTGAGGGTGAAGTTCTAGAATATTCCAGAGAATACCTGCTTTTTGCGCAAGCGAAATAAAAAAGTCATTAAAATTTGGTAGTTGTTCCCACACTTGAGGCAGATAGGTAGCTCGTTTTATGATAGTACCTTCTTGAAGTTCTAAAATAATTCCATGTTCATGTGTCACAATATCTTTCAAATCATTAAAGTTTGTATATTCTATCTGAACAGGCGTACTTAAAAAAGAGATTTCTATTTTTGTTTAAGATAACTCTTCTTCTGCTAGCGGTGAAAATCGAGGATCACGTAAAGCAGCATTTAGTGTATTGTGCTCAATATCTTCTAGTAATGCTTTATGTGCGATAAGTGAACCAATACATCCTCTTAATTGAGAATTTTTAGTTAGTGTTATAAATGTAGCAGTATGTTTTTTAAGCTCGGGATAATGTTCTAAAAGAGAGACTTTGTCAAAAGCTTTATTCTCAAAATAAAGCTCTAATATCTTTCTTGACAAAATCAAGTAATCTCTATTATTCATTTTATTTTGCACAGTTGTTACTCCATATACCTGTAGTGTATCTTTTTGAAGGTTAAGTTATACTTGATTTAAAATATTATGAAAAAACTAATAAAAACGTTGTAGAATAATAGAAGAGAAAAATTTTAAATATTTAAAGGGTTACTATGTCAAAGTCTACAATTAAAAAAATTCTTATTGCTAATAGAGGTGAAATTGCACTTCGTATTATTCGAGCATGTAAAGAGTTAGATATTAAAAGTGTTGCTATCTTTTCAACTGCTGATGTTGATGGTTTATGGGTGAAAAAAGCAGATGAGTGTTATCCCATTATTGATGAGGATCAAATTAAAGTTTATCTTGATTATGAACGTATTATTACAATCGCTAAACGTGCAGAGTGCGATGCTATTCATCCTGGATATGGTTTTTTATCAGAGAGCAGTGAATTCGCACAAGCAGTTATAGATGCAGGTCTAATTTTTATTGGTCCAAAACCGCATCATGTTAAACTGTTTGGTGACAAAATTGAGTCCAAAAAAGCGATGCGTGAAGTAGGAGTTCCTGTACTTCCTGGTAATGATGAAGCAATAGAAGATGCAAAAATTGGAGCTAAACTTGCTGTTGGAGTAGGGTATCCAGTTATTATTAAAGCAGCTTATGGTGGTGGCGGACGTGGAATGCGTATTGTTCATAATCCAAAAGATTTTGAAAAAGAGTTTGATGCTGCTTATAAAGAAGCACTTAGATTTTTTGGAAATGGTGAAATGTTTATTGAAAAATATATGATTAATACGCGACATATTGAAGTTCAAATTATTGCAGATAAATATGGAAATGTTTTACATCTTAGTGAGCGTGACTGTTCAATTCAAAGACGTCATCAAAAAGTTATTGAAATTGCTCCATCACCACTTTTAAATAATGAGGTGCGAAAAGACCTCTATAGAGTAAGTACAAAAGCAATGTTTCGCTTAGGATATGAAAGTGTTGGAACAGTAGAATTCTTAGTAGATGATGATGATAACTTTTTTTTTATGGAAATGAATACCCGAATACAAGTTGAACATACTATTACAGAAATTATCTCAGGAATTGATTTGTTACAAAGAATGATTGAAATTGCTGCGGGTGATAAACTTCTCTATTTACAGGAGGAAATTGGATTTAGAGGGTATGCTATAGAATTTCGTATTAATGCAGAAGATGCTTCTCGAGACTTTGCGCCACATCCTGGTAAAATTACTAAATTCATTCTTCCTGGTGGTCCTGGTGTTCGTGTCGATACCGCAGCATTTACAGATTATGAAATTCCACCTTATTATGATTCAATGATTGGTAAACTAATTGTTTGGGCATTAGATTGGGAAGGTGCAGTGAAAAAAGCACGACGTGCACTAGATGAATTTGTAGTTGTAGGTGTTCCCACTAACATTCCATTACATAAGCAAATTATTAAAGATGAAGATTTTATTTCAGCTCATTTAAAAACTGATTTTTTAGATAAAAAATTAGATACCTTTAATCTTGAAGCAGTGGATGCGACTGCACATGAAGATGAAAAAATGGAAGAAATTAATCTTCTTATTGAAACAATTGAAAAAAATAGTATTAATGTACATTAAATTATGGATTTAACTCATTTTAACAACAAAATAGATATAATCCGCATAATTAAAATCTTTATGGCATTAAAGGATACCTATGAACATTCGTAAAAGAGCACTTACATTTGAAGACGTACTATTAGTACCTCAATATTCTGAAGTTTTACCAAAAGAGGTAGAAATTAACACGAAATTAACACGTAATATTTCTCTCAATATTCCTATGGTTTCTGCTGCTATGGATACCGTAACTGAATACCGTGCTGCGATTGCAATGGCACGTTTAGGTGGAATTGGAATTATTCATAAAAATATGGATATTGAGTCACAAGCAAAACAAGTTGCTCGTGTTAAGAAAAGCGAAAATGGAATTATTATTGATCCTATTTTTGTTCATCCTGATGCAACACTACAAGATGCTGAAAACTTAATGAGTGAATTCCATATTTCTGGTGTTCCTGTTGTTGATGGTCACAATAAACTTTTAGGAATTTTAACTAATCGTGATATGCGTTTTGAAAAAGATCTTCGTAAAAATGTATCTGAAACCATGACTCATATGCCTCTTATTACGGCTGAAAAAGGAATATCACTCGATGATGCCGCAGATATTATGCACAAAAGTAAAATTGAAAAGTTACCAATTATTGATAACGATGGTTTTTTAAAAGGTCTCATTACTATTAAAGACATCAAAAAACGTATAGAATATCCAAATTCTAACAAAGATGATTTTGGTCGTCTTCGTGTTGGTGCTGCAATTGGTGTTGGTCAAATGGACAGAGCCAAAGCATTAGTAGATGCGGGTGTTGATGTCTTAGTACTTGATTCTGCGCATGGTCATTCTAAAGGTATCATGGACTCAGTTCGTGCTATTAAAGCTGAACTTGAAGTTGATGTTATTGCTGGGAATGTAGCAACAGGTGAAGCAGTTGAAGCCCTTATTGAAGCCGGAGCTGACGCGGTTAAAGTAGGAATTGGGCCAGGTTCAATTTGTACTACACGTATTGTAGCAGGTGTTGGTGTTCCTCAAATTTCAGCAATTGATGAGTGTGCTAGTGTTGGTCGTAAACATGGGGTACCTATTATTGCGGATGGTGGAATTAAATACTCTGGTGACATGGCAAAAGCTCTTGCTGTAGGTGCCTCATGCGTTATGGCAGGTTCTGCATTAGCAGGTACTGAAGAAGCACCAGGAGATACAATTACTTATCAAGGACGCCAATATAAATCATACCGTGGTATGGGAAGTATTGGAGCAATGCAAAAAGGTTCAAATGATAGATATTTTCAAGAAGGAACAGCAGCAGATAAGTTAGTTCCTGAAGGAATTGAAGGTCGTGTTCCTTATCGTGGGCATATTTCAGGAATTGTTCATCAAATGATTGGTGGACTTCGTGCTTCAATGGGATATTGTGGTTCAAAAGATATTGCTACTTTTTGGGAAAAAGCAGAATTTGTTGAAATTACTAGTGCAGGTCTTAAAGAGAGTCATGTACATGATGTTATTATTACTTCAGAAGCACCAAACTATCAAGTATAATTTATAATGAGTGAAGTCCAAAGTGTCAATTCAAAAACCAACGCTAAATTAAAACCAGCAGGATTTTGGATTCGTGTATTAGCATCAGTGCTTGATCTTTTAATTATTGCAGTTCCTGTAATGTTTTTAGTATTTTTAATTAGTAGTGGAGAATCTTTAAATCATGATGCTTCTATTAGTTGGGAAATATTAATGCAGATAATTATGGCAGTGATTGTTATTGTTTTTTGGAAAAAATTTGCAGGAAGTACTCCTGGCAAAAAAATTTTAAAAATCTCTATAGTTGATAAAAAGACACAAAAAGTACTGACAAATAAACAGATGTTAATTCGCTATTTTTCTTATATTCTCTCTGCAATTCCTTTATATTTAGGTTTTGTAATAATTGCTTTTCGAGATGATAAATGTGCTCTACATGATATTATTGCTAAGACACAAGTTGTTTATAGTAATAAATATGTAGAATCAAGTACAGAAGAAAAAAATATGAATAACTTCGAAGACAATAAAGCGTAATTTGTAACTATCATGGCATTAAATCTTCAAACTCACACAGAATATTTTGATACACCACTTTATCTAGAGAGTGGACGTATCTTACAACCTTATCACATTACTTATGAGACTTATGGTCATTTAAATGAAAATAAGAACAATGTTATTGTTATTACTCACGCCTTGACAGGTTCGCATCATGCAGCAGGGACCTATGAGGGAGAGAGTAAAGCAGGTTGGTGGGATGGATTAATCGGTCCAGATAAGTCTATTGATACAAATAAATATTTTGTTATTTGTACTAATGTCATTGGAAGCTGTTTTGGATCATCAGGTCCCATGTCTAAACGAAATACTAATTCGAAATTAGATAATTTTCATGAATATTATCGCTATAAATTTCCAGTTGTGAGTATTCACGATATGGTAAAAGCACAAAGAATACTTTTTAATCGTTTAGATATTCATAGGGTTCATGCCATAGTTGGTGGTTCAATGGGCGGAATGCAAGCACTACAGTTTGCTATTCACTACCCTAACTTTGCTAGTAAAGTTATTACTATGGCAACAACGTATGCAACACAGCCTTGGGCTATTGCATTTAATAAAATTGCTCAAGAGTCTATTTTAACAGATAAAGATTTTGAAAAAGGGTATTATGACCCTGAAGTTATTAAAGAAAATGGACTTAGTGGTATGGCTGTCGGTCGTATGGCAGGGCATATTAGTTTTTTATCCCATGAATCAATGCATGAAAAATTTGGACGGGAATATAAACGTAATGATGGTCTTTTTGAACTTTTTGGAAAGTTTCAAGTTGAATCTTATTTAGAATACAATGGACATAATTTTACAAAATGGTTTGATCCGTTATCGTATCTCTATATTACAAAAGCTATTAATATTTATGATATTGAACGAGGGTTTGATACGTTAAGTGAAGCACTTTCTAAAATAACAGCAGAAATACATTTGATTAGTTTTAAAGGTGATATGCTTTTTCAGTATCAAGAGATGCGTTATATATATGATTTAATGAAGCATCAACATTATAAGTATGTACATTATAAGCAGGTTGATAGTAATTATGGACATGATGCTTTTTTAGTTGAATTAGATAAATTTTCTGATTATGTTAAAAAAGTGTTAGATACAAAAGAAATTATAAGTTGTGAATTATAGCATCGAAGTGGAGTGTATATGAGTTTTGAATCAAAACTGGAAAAATCAAAAGAGATTTTAGATAAATTAATGGATCCCGAAATTACTCTTGAAGAGAGTGTTAAAGCGTATGATAAAGGAATGAAAGAGCTGCAAGCTGCTCAAAAACTTTTAGAAGACGCTGAACTTAAAATTGAAACTATAAAACAAAATAGTTCATCATCATGAGTAGTAATAGTCTAAATATTGCTATTTTACAATTGCCTTCTATTGGAATGAGTAGTGCAAAACTAGATTATTACCTTAGAATTATGCAAAAAAAAGAGGTGAAACTTTTAGTTTTAGGTGAATACCTTCTAAATCCTTTTTTTAAAGAACTTGAAAAATTATCTATTGGAATGATTCAAGAACAGAGCCGTCATCAAATTTCAATGTTAAAAGAGTTAGCAAAACTTTATAATATTACTATAGTGGCTCCTTTGATTATCGTTAAGAAAAAATTAGTTTACAAAACAACAGCAAAAGTTTCCCCCACGTCTACTTCTTATTATGAACAGCAAATTTTGTTGAATTTCTCTCACTGGAATGAAGAAAAATTCTTTTCAAATAGTGCAGACACTATCAAAGCACCGTTAATATTTAAAATTGATGGACATAAATTTGCAATTATTTCTGGATTTGAACTTCATTTTGATGAGATATTTTTAGAATTAAAGACAAAAAATATTGATGTTTTAATTGTCCCAACAGTAAGTACTTTTGAGTCTCAAGAGCGTTGGAGAGAACTCTGTAAAGTACGTTCATTTACCAATAATTTTTATATTTTAAGAGCCAATCGTATTGGTGAATATGTTGAAAGTTCTAATAATCAGCATATTTGGAATTTTTATGGAGATTCGTTTGTATCAACGCCAAATGGTGATATTGAAGAGTTCCTAGGCAATAGTGAAGAGTTGTTAATTACAACAATTAGTCATCAATCTGTAGTAAATGCACGTAAGTCTTGGGGTTTTAAAGATTTAATTCAAAAAAGAAGTCAGCAGAAGGCAAAAAATTGATAAAAGTTTTAACACTTCTATCATTTTTATTTATTTCATTATACGCAGAGCGTTTTGAGTTAAGTCAAAAAGGTCAGTTAGAAGTTTTAAATTTTGTCTCTTACTATGAAGACAAAAATGATATTGTTTCTGTTGGTGAAATTACGGAACAATCTTTTATCAAACATAGTTCTACTCGTGTACCAAGCTTTGGTTTTACAGAATCTACATACTGGTTTCGCCTTGATATAACAAACAACAGTCCTATTAATGAGTGGTGGGCAACGTTAAACTATGCACTTTTTGACGAGATAGATTTTTTCTTATATGAAGAAGGAAAGCTTATCAAAGAGACTCATACCGGAGATACTAAAGCATTTAATACAAGAGAAATTGAAAATAGGCATTTCATCTTTTCACTTCCCTTAGAAAATGAAAAAAAATACCGTCTACTTTTTAAAATTAAAAGTTCTGGTCCTATTAGTTTTCCTTTAAAAATTGAAAATACATTTGAAATGATTGAATCAGAACAAGTTAATTTGATTCTAGTAGGTCTTTATTATGGTTTTTTTCTTTTAATTATTTTATATAACATTGTTCATTACTATAATAGACGGGATAAAAATTATTTAGTTTATTTGAGTTTTATCTCTTTATTTGTAATATGGCAACTCACTTTAGATGGTTTAGGGGTTCAATACTTTTGGAAAGATAATTTTTGGATGATTGAGACAGGAACACTATTAGCTATGTCTAGTAGTATTTTCGTGACAATTATTTTTGGACGTGCATTTTTAAAAACGAAGAAACACCTTCCTAATATTGATCGTTTAATTACGCTTATTGGTTATATAAGTGCTGCTTTTGTTATAACATCTTTTTTTATTCCTTACCATATTATGTCACAAATAAATATGTTAAACTCACTTCTTGTCCCAATTATTATGATAATTGTGGGAACTATTATTTATAATAGAGGGTATCTGCCTGCTCGTTTTTATATTTTGGGAAGTAGCCTCTTTTTACTAGGAGACATTGTATTTGCTTTGCATAAACATGCCTTAATACCGGATGTAGAATTTTTTAATTATACACAACAAATTGGTTCAATGGTTGAGATGATTTTTATCTCATGGGGTTTAGCTGATAATGCAAGATTAGAACGACACCAAAGTTTAAAGAAACAGGAAGTTTTTAATAGAAATTTACAAAAAGAGATTGATAAATCTTTAAATGAAGCTCGGAAAAAAGATCAAATTTTAATTCAACAGTCACGTTTTGCTGCTCTTGGTGAGATGATTGAACAGATTGCACATCAATGGAGACAGCCTTTAAATACACTGGCACTAATTAATCAAGACATCTATTTTAAGATGAAGTTAGGGACCTTTACTGAAGAAGTTTTTGAAGTGTCACATACACGTATGAATGAAAGTCTTCAGTATATGTCTAAAACAATTGATGACTTTAGAGACTTTTATAAGGCTGAAGGGAAGATAGAAAATTTTGATATAGTTGAGGCTATTAAAAGTTCATTTTCACTCTCAGAAGCTATGTTACACTATGCAAAGATAAAATTTGAATTAGAAGAGAGTGTACATTATAAAATTCATGGAAGTAAAAATCAGTTTATTCAAGTTTTAATGAATTTAATTAAAAATTCTCATGATGCTATAATTGTAAATAAATTGGATGAAGGGTACTTAAAAGTACATCTTTTTGAGAGTGAAAATCGTGTGGTTTTTATTTTTGAAGATAATGCAGGTGGAATTCCAAGTAATGTTATTGATAAAATCTTTGATCCATATTTTACAACAAAAGATAGTGATACGGGAACTGGAATTGGTCTCTATATGTCCAAAGATATTATAGAAAAGACATTTTCAGGTTCAATAAGTGTTAAAAATGGAACTAATGGGGCCGTATTTACTTTAGTAATTCCATTAGTTAATAGTTAATTATAGATAGTGAGCATTAAAAATTATATATAGGATTTTATCATGATGAAATATTTTCACCGTCAGGTTCAGTTATGGGGCGAAGAGACACAAAAAAACTTACAAGATAAAAGTATTGTTATTATTGGAAGTGGTGGACTAGGTAGTTCATTGGCGTTTGCTTTAGGCGCATCAGGTATTGGAACCATTCATATTGTTGATTTTGATGAAGTTAGCGTTCATAACATTCATCGACAGATCGCTTTTAAAGTGGGAGATGAAGGTAAAAATAAAGCAAAAATTGCAGCTAAAATTATGAATGAGCGATGTCCATTTGTTACTGCAACCGCACATGATTGTGATTTTGAAGCATTTTCTAAAATGGGAATTGAAGTAGATTTAATTATTGATGCTACGGACAATTTACCAGTACGTGGTGAAATTAACACATACGCTAAAAAAACAAACACCCCTTGGGTTTATGGTTCTGTTGAGGCATTTAATGGACAAGTCTGTTTTTTTGATAGAGCATCATTTAACGATGTGTTTAAAATTACTCAAAAAACTCCAGCAGGTATTGCTGCACCTATTGTAATGCATATAGCATCACTACAAGCAAATTTAGCACTACGATACTTAGCGGGATTAAGTGTTAAAAAAGATCAACTAAATTATCTTTTTTTTAATGAAGAGGGCGAGTTGATAAGTCAAAAGTTTGGTCTACCAACAAGTTAGTTCTATTGCTTAATACGAAATTTTGCGAAAATAGGGAGATGGTCTGAATAACCTTTAGCTTTGTGAACTTTAGGTTTTTTACGACTCATTTGCCAACGATAAGGTTTTGTCTTTTTACGATTGCTAAAAAGATACTCTGCTTCATACCTTTGAAAACTTCCTTCTATATAATCAATAGCATCTCCATCAAAAAGTCCTGGTGAAATAATTATGCTATCAAGTGCTTCTTTTTGACCTCTATAGTTGTGTGTCCATTGGTTGATTTGTTTAGAATCATTCCATAAATTTAGATAGAAACGATTAGAATTTTTTAAATCATTTAATGTTACGAGTTTATCATCTTCTATAGTTTTTAAAATATGATTAATCCCTGTTCTTCCATACGTATCGTTATGACGACGTTTACGTTTAAACAGAATATGTTCATTAACATCTGAGTTAAAGTCACCTAGTAAAATATGTCCTCTGTCATGGCCTAGTTGGTTGAGACGTTTACGAAGTACTTTAGCAGAGATAATTCTTTGGCTTTCAGGGCCTGATTTTGCTTTCCAGTGATTGATAAAAATATAAAAAACTGCACTATTAATTGTATACTTAACTTCTAATATATTTCTAAACTTACGATGTGAAGTGACAGAGAGCTCTTTAGCATAGTTAAAGGGGTATTTTGAGAGTAGTGCAAGATGAATGCTACTACGGGACTTTATTGTAGTTATAGTATAGTATTGATAGTAGGTGCCTAACTCTTTGATTTTTTTTCTTAAATCTTTAAGCGCTTGAAGTGACTCTACTTCTTGTAAGGCAATAATATCTGCATCAATTTCTGAGATAACTTTTGCAATATTTTCAAGTTTAACATTATAATTTTTTTTATTCCATTTTGATTTTGAAAATGGAACATATTCTTTATATTCATGTCCTGACTTGTGTAGATCAAATAAATTTTCTACGTTATATGATGCTATTTTCAAAATTTTATCTGCTTGTAGAGTATTTAGTGATAATAATGTTAAAAAGATGAAAATAAAGATTTTCATCTTTATTTACTTGTCTGAATTCCATTAAGGCGTAAAAGGTTTGAAACTTCTGGCTCTCTACCCATAAGTTCAATGAAAAGTTCTTGCATACTTTGTGAGCCTCCTTTTTCTAAAACAATATCACGATAACCTTTTGCCGTTTTAGAATCAAATATACCTTCATCAACAACTTTAAAAAAAGCATCAGCACTAAGAACTTCTGCCCATTTATAGCTGTAATACCCTGCTGCATACCCTCCTGCAAAGATATGTGAAAAACCATTTTGAAATTTATTATATTCAGGAGGTGTTATGAGTGCTGTTTTTTTTCTAACATCATTAAGTAGGTGTTGAACCTCTTCTTCATTATGTAATTTCAAGTGAAGTTTAAAGTCAAAAAGTGCAAATTCTACTTGACGTAGTGTCGCCATAGCGGATTGGAAGTTTTTACTTGCTTGTAGTTTTTCAATCATCTCATTTGAAATAACATCACCATTTTCATAATGTTTAGCAAATAATTTTAAAACTGAAGGCTCATACGCAAAGTTTTCTAAAAATTGTGATGGAAATTCAACTGCATCCCATTCCACGCCATTTACGCCACTAACTCCATTTTCATTAACTCCACTTAATAGATGGTGAATAGCATGTCCCATTTCATGAAAGAGTGTTACTACATCATCATGTCTTAGCAGTGATGGGGTAGTATCTGATGAAGCAGGAAAGCTACAAACAATAAATGCTGTAGCTAGTTCAGTCTCATCATCTTCATTTTTACAGTGTGCTTGCCAATTATGCATCCATGCACCACCACGTTTACTTTTACGAGCTTCTAAATCAGTATAAATTCTTGCTTGTAAAGTATTATCATGATAGATATCAAAAGCTTTAGCTTTTTTATCCCAAAGTTCGATATTTACTTCTTTAAATTCAATAGTAAAGAGTTTATTTAAAAATTCAAAAAGACCATTAACAACGCTATTTTGTTCAAAATAGGGTTTATACTCCTCTTCATCAATATCATATTTTTCTTTTTTTAGAATTTCACTATAAAAAGTAGTATCATAACTCTGTAAGCTTGATTCACTACTCATAGTTTTTAAAACAGATAGTTCTTCTTGACCCTGAGCAAAAGAGTTCTCAGCTAATGTTTCTAAAAACTCTAATACTGTATCAGTATTTGGTGCCATTTTAGTGGCAAGTGAATAGCTACTAAAGTTTTCAAATCCAAGTATTTGTGCCATCTCTTGACGAAGTTTCATTAACGTATCTATTATTTTGGCATTTTGTGGTGCACGAGTAGTATATGCCTTATATAAAATTTCTCTGACTTTTTGAGAAGGTCCATAGGTCATATATGCAATGTATGAAGGCATCTGTAAAGTAAAAACATATTTTGTACTGTTTTTATCTTCTACTTTTGCAATATCTAAAGCACTCTGTGGCATGCCTTTAATATCTTTTTCATCTTCAATTGTATATTCAAAGGCATTTGTTGAATCTAGTAAGTTTTGAGAAAAATCATTAGTTAATTTACTTTTTTCTAAATTTATCTCTTCAAGTCTTTTTTTCTTTTCATCATCAAGATGTGCACCACTTAACTCAAAACCTTGAATGTTTAATTCTATCACACGTGCTTGTTCTATATTTAGTGATGATTTTTCATTTTCAAAAATTGTTTTCATCGCATGATAGATGTTGATATTTTGAGAAATTTTTGTTGAATAGAGTGTTAAAGGTTCAAGTGAAGCTGCGTAAACTTCTTGAGATTGCTCTGAATTATTTACTGCATTGATATGTGAAAGTGGGGTGAATAGTTGTTCTAGCTTTTCATCTAACATCTCAAAGGGTTTAACAAAATTTGAATAAGTTTTATTCTCAATAGTTAAAAGTGTGTTTACTTTTGTCTCATTGGTTTTTAAAATAGTAGTAAGTGAATCTAAAAAAGTATCGAGGTTTAACTCAAAGGGGATAAAAGGTGATTTGCTCAAAATGAAAGTCCTTGAAATTTGTAATTTTTATAATAAACTTATTTTATCATTATTCTATTAATGTATAATGACAAAAAATTACTCTAAAGGTCTTTTATGAAACTTTTAATTCTTTCACTAATCGCTTCGGCAACACTTTTACAAGCAGAATGTACTCTTAAACGTACTTCAGATCTTCAAGTGAATTGGAAATCATTTAAAACACCGTTAAAATTAGGTGTTGGCGGGACATTTAATGATGTTAAAACAAATAACTTAGCAAGTGCTTCTTCTCTGCAAGAACTTTTAGAAAAATCTGAAGTGATTATTAATACTAAAAATGTCAATTCTAAAAATCCTGGTCGTGATGCAAAATTAGTATCTTTTTTCTTTGAAAAGATGGAAGGTAAAGATATAAATGCAAAAGTAATCTCATTAAATGGAGATTCTCTTTCAGGAAAAGTGATAATTTCAGTGTTAATGAATGGTGTTACTAAAGAAGTGCCTATGAAATATACAGTAAATACAGAACATTTTGAAGCGAAAGGTGTACTTGATGTTGCAGACTTTAGCGCACTACCTGCCTTAGATAGTATTAATAAAGCATGTTTCGCACTTCATCAAGGGAAAACATGGCAAGATGTAGAGATTGCTTTTTCTTTTACTATGAAAAAATCTTGTAAACACTAGTCAGTGTTTACAAGTAATTTATAAAAATTATTTTTTCTGTATTACACGTTCATCAAAAGTTTTAAGTAACTCTTTTAAAACTTTATTAATGTACTCTGTTTTCTCTTTAGGGGTATCAAGACTGTTTAATCGGTCTGTTGCAATACCCTGCCAAATTAACTCATTGGTTTTCACATCAACAAAATCAACAACCAACTTTCCTTCATCGTAATTATAAACTCTTGTTGTAGGTATATAATGTGCAGAGACCGTATATGGTGAGACATGCATATAACTATAGTCTGTGAAAATATCTGTTTTACTACTTACTTGAGTATGGAAAATAATGTAAAAATCGGTATTTTTTGAATCTTGTTTACTCTTAACTTTATGGAACCCTTTTTGTGCCAGTTCTTGAAAAATAGCATGTTCAATTCGGTTATTTACAAGAGAGTTGTTTTTATCTTCTCTATAGATTATTTCATAGCTTTTAAGCGAAGAAAAGTTGAACTTAGGATCATAATCACTTTGTACTTTCAGTGATGAGCAGGCTGTAAGAAATAACAGTACTGTTATTAGAAGAACTTTTTTTATCATGATAATACTCTTTTTATTATTTAGGTTATAAAAATTATAACTCATAAGAGATAATAAGTAAAACATTGACTATTATCATGATATAAAATCCGACCTTATACACCATAAGCGGTTCACGCTGTATTAGGGGTGCATTTTTATCAAAAAATGGTTTTACATTTTGAGGCGCTTTTAACTCATAAAAAAATTCTGAATAATGGTTATACCGACGATCTTCTTCAACGGAAATAGCTCTTAATATAATAGAGTCTAACCATGGTGGAATGTTTTTATTATATTTACTAGGGGGATGAGCTTGTTTGAATTTTGGTGTTTGAAAGGGTTCTATCTCTCCATAGGGAAGTTTTGAAGTAAGTGCCCAATACAAGGTGACTCCAATAGAAAATATTTCACTGGCCTCACTAATCGCTTGACCTAAAAAACGTTCCGGGGCTAAATAACTTGGGGTTCCTGCTCTTGAATTTGTGGCAAAAACCTCAACAATACTTCCAAAGTCTACCATTTTAAAATCTACTCCTGCTTCATCTTGACGAGAATAAACAATAATATTTTCGGGTTTTATATCGCCGTGTACAAGACCTAAATGAAGGAGATGTGCTTCTGCTTTATGTAGAAATTTTGCTAGATGAATGGCATTATCAATAGAGAGTGTTTGATTTTTTAAATACTCGAGTAAGTTGGTCCCTTCAATAAGTTCCATGGCATAGTAACGGTAGGTTCTATCTTGAGGAATCCAAGCATCACCAAATGCTTTATGGGTAATTTGCTTGGCATACCACGCTTCACGTACAAATTCATCAAGTGATGATTCATCATCAATAGCGGCAACCATAGGAAATTTAAGTACAACTTCTTTAGAGTTTTTAATGGCTTTAAAAATTCGACCATGCTCCATTAATGATTGAGTAAGTTCGTAACCATCAATAATGTCACCACTTTTTAAGCTTTCAGGAATAGTAAGTTCAAGGTTCTTCATGTCAGTAAGTGGTGAGAGTTTTTCAACAGAGAAAATTTGTAAAGAGATATCGTCTCTTTCGTTATCTTTATGACCTTTCGCTGCAGCATTAACAATGAGTTTAGCACTAAGACCTTTTTGTATCTGTTGTTGTAGCTCTGTATCATTAATCAAAGAAGTAACACCATCACTACAAAGAATAATTTTATCACCAACTTCTATTGTATGAGACTGAACTTCAATTTCTATTTGATCACTAAGACCTACGGCTTTAGTTAGCACATGGGAAAGGTGCTCTTCATCATAATTATCATCAATACTAAGTTGTTTTAATTGATTACTCCTATCTAAAAGATAAATACGAGAATCCCCTGCATTCATGGTGTAGAGTTGATTGTCTTTAATAGCAACGACACAAATTGTAGTAAGAAGCTCAATGGCCTCATATTGGGTCATTGACTCTTTAAAAAGAAGACGATTAATATGTTCAGCAAAGGTAATAATAGATTTATCAATGCTACACGCTTTAGGACGTGTTTTAAATTGGGATAGAAAAAATTTAACGGTTTGCCGTGCTGCAGCACCTCCCTTTTTTGCACTTCCTACACCATCACATAAAACAGAAATAAAAACATCATCATCAAGTTGAGTAAAGCCACACGCATCATCACCAATTATATTTTTAGCTTTTGGGAGGATAAATTCAGAAGATTTTAGTTGGAGCATAATTGAAGCCTTTGGAAGTATCTATATTAAAAATGTGATGATACACATCTTTAATATAGATACTAAAGAGTAAAACTCTTTAGTATCTAATAGTTTTAAATAATTCCACCCGCTTGAGCACCCCATGTTGTTCTCCAACGTGTTTTTACAAATGAGATTCCAGCTATGGCTACAAGTACTACTGCTGCAAAGATTAAAAATCCTACAGAATAACCATCAAATGCACCTTTACTCCAACCGAGAGTTTTAATAAGTGCCGTACCACCTAATCCACCAGCTGCACCGATAATACCGGTCATTATACCAATATCTTTTCCAAAACGTTGAGGTACCAATTGAAATACTGCTCCATTGGCCATACCAAGTGATGCCATAATGATAAATAAAACTAAAATTGCTACTACAAATGGTAATTTTACTAAAGCTGTAATAACGGCCATTACTGCTACAGTTCCGTAGAAAATATAAAGTGATTTAATTCCACCCATTTTATCGGCAATTCCACCACCAACTGGACGTAGAATAGCACCTGCAAAGATACATAAAGCACCAAAGTATCCTGCCATTACTTTAACATTTTCTTCAGCTAACCAATCCATACCAATAGCACTCATATCAGCTTGATAGGTATTCATTAGATAAACTTTCATATACCCTGCAAATCCAACAAATCCACCAAAAGAAATAGCATAGAAAAGATTAAACCACCATGTGTCTTTATCTTTAAGTAGTTTTCCGTAATCTTTTAACTTCTTTGGATTTTGCTTATATACAGATGTTGGTGCATCTTTTGCCATAAATAAGTAGGTTACAAAAATAATTGATGATAAAATAGCACCAACTAAAAATACTGCATCCCAACCATAGTGTTCTGCAATTTTTGGAGCAAATAAGAAATCAATAACAACACCAATATTACCTGCACCTGCAATACCAAGAACGATACCTTGTAATTTTGGTGGATACCATTGTCCTGCTTGTGGAAGTGCTACTGCAAATGATGCCCCAGCAAAACCAAGGCCTAAAGCAACAATAAGTAATTGATCATAAGTAATGGTACTTGCTTGTAAATATGTGAAGAATAGTGCTGAAATTACAATAGCTTGTGAAATTAGCGCTGTTTTCTTTGGTCCAAATTTATCAACACCAAATCCTAATAAAACACGTAAAAGAGCTCCTGAAAGAATTGGAAGTGAAAGTAGTGTTGCTTTTTCACCTGCAGTCATTGCCATTTGTCCTGTTGCCACTAATGCTTCATTAATTTCGGTTGATAGTGGCCCAAGCATAGTCCACACCATAAATGAGAAATCAAAATATAAAAACGCAGCTAATAGTGTTGGCCAGTGACCTTCACCTTTTAAAGCTTTAAAGTTTGCCATAAAAATCCTTTTTTGTTTTCAGAAGTTATTCTGAAGTGATATCAAAATTATAATAGAATTATCATGATAAAGTTGAAATTATATGATTAAAAATTAATCACTAGTTTTGGGGTTTGATTGATTAATTTTTAATCAGTATCAAATTGTTTTTCAAGCCATTACACTATATAATAAAGAAAATATATTAGAGGTGAATATTTAGATGCAAACACCATTAGAAGAGTTTATCGATTATAAAGCAGACACGGGAATGCAGTGTGGGAATTACTCTATTGATTTACCTGAATTAAAAGAGGGTGAACAGTACCGTTTTCATTTTGATGCGACCGCTTGTGTAGGGTGCCGCTGTTGTGAAGTCGCATGTAATGAACAAAATAATAATCCAGCAGATATTAAATGGCGACGTGTAGGTGAGATGGAAGGGGGAACTTTTCCTGACACTCTATTATTGTTTAACTCAATGAGTTGTAATCATTGTGTTGATCCTGCATGTTTGATTGGTTGTCCAACAGAGAGTTATATCAAAATAGAAGAGACCGGTATTGTTTTTCATGATGATGATGTTTGTATTGGATGTCAATATTGTACGTGGAATTGTCCCTATGGTGTACCTACTTATCATGAAGAGCGGAATATTGTGACAAAGTGTCATATGTGTCATGAACGTTTAGCTCAAAATCAATCCCCTGCATGTGTTCAAGCCTGTCCTTCAGGTGCTATTGAAATCGAAACGGTAAATATTACAGATTGGTTAGATGTTAATAGTGAAAATGGAATTGATACTCAAGGTAATATGCCTCATTTAGTTGATGCTCGACAAACTAACTCAACAACACGTTTTACGTTACCTGAGAATATGCCTGAAATTATGGAAGAAGCAGATGCTCATCATTTAAAACCTGCGCATTCTGAAATGCCATTAGTTTTTATGACGGTATTAACACAAATTTCTCTTGGTGCATTTTTTGCACTCTTTTTAGGAGACTTTTTCTCTTTGCTTGGACTTCCTGAACCAAGTTGGATTATGGCTGCTGCTGTGGTTGTACCTGCAGCAGTTGGATTACCTCTTTCTGCTTTACATTTAGGACGACCTTTTATGGCGATGATGGCGATGAAGAATTATAAAACATCGTGGCTATCACGAGAAGCGATTGCATTGGGTGCCTTTACGGGGATGATGAGTGTGAATGTAGGTTTATATTTAACCGATGTTTCACAAGTGCTTCGTGTTAGTTTTGAGGGAATAACTTTAGTAATGGGTATTTTAGGAATACACTCCCAAGCAATGATTTATCGTATTAAAGCGCGACCTTCATGGGATAGAAAAACAACAAACTTAAAGTTTTTTGGAACGGCATATATTGGTCTATTTTTAGTTGCATTTATCGCGCTAGTAATGAATGAAGTCTCTATTGCACTTCCTCTAATATCTGGTGCAATGGTTATGGCAGTAGCTCATGGATTTTTTAGTTATGAAGATAGACGTACACTTTTAAATGCGAGTGAAGATGCTTATCAGCTTAAAAAGACCGAAAAACTCTATAAAGAGTTTTTTCCCCATATTACGAAACTTCGTATTTCAACATTTTTAGTAGGAGCAGTGATTTTACCACTGTTTGCTACGATGTTTATTGTTAATGGATATCTGGGACTTGCAACAATAGATTTATTTGTTGTCGTAGTGTTAATTAGTATTAGTGAACTTAGTGATAGATTTTTATTTTACAGTACTGTTGTCCCTTTACAAATGGCAGGTGGATTTTTTGTTGGTAAACAAAGACATTAACTTTAGTGTTAACGTAGGTTAAGGAATTACTTCCTCAACCGTATTAAATGATGGAGAAATTATCATGATAGAAAAAATTAAAAACTTTATGGGCTTTGATATTAAAGCTGACAAATACAAACTTTCGAATGATAAAACCTTTGGAATGATAAGTGATGCCAAAAAACCTGACAAATGGGTATTCTCAACTTGTGGTTATTGTGGCGTAGGGTGTGGGCTGTATATTGGTGTTAAAGATGGTAAAGCTGTTTATACAAAAGGAAATCCACGTCATGGTGTTAATATGGGAACACTCTGTCCAAAAGGTTTAAGTGAACATGATATGCTCAATTCGCCTGATAGAATTTTAGCGCCACAAATTCGTAAAAATGGGGTAATGCATGATGTCTCTTGGGAAGAGTCATTTACAAAAGTAAGTAATGAGTTTAAACGTATTACGAATGAGCATGGTGCAAAAGCAATTGGTGTTATTTCAACGGGTCAGCTCCTAACTGAAGAGTTTTATACTTTAGGAAAATTTATTCAATTAGGATTAGGAACTAATAATTTTGATGGAAATACCACACTCTGTATGGCTTCTGCAGTTATGGGATATAAGCAGTCTCTTGGAAGTGATGGTCCTGTAGGAAGTTATGAAGATTTTTCAGAAGCTAATGTTATTTTACTTATTGGTGCAAATATTGCAGATAATCATCCTATCTTAAAGTTACACCTTGCTAAAAATAAGAAAAAACCAAAAATTATTGTTATAGACCCTCGTCGAAGTAAAACGGCACAGATGGCAGATATTTTTGTACCACTTAAACCACGAACGGACTTGGCGTTATTTAATGGTCTTTGTTACATCGTGATTGAGCAAGGCTGGTATGATGAAGGGTATGTAAAAGATAAAACTAATGGTTTTTCAGAGTTAAAAAAACATCTAAATGATTACCAACCTCAAGAAGTAGCAAATATTACGGGTATTGATGTTAAAACACTTTATGAAATTGCACGTCAAGTTGCTAATGCTGATGCTGCATTAAGTGCATGGACCATGGGTGTAAATCAGTCGTTAATGGGAACGGATACGGTAAGTGCTATTATTAATTTACATCTTTTAACAGGTCAAATTGGTAAACCAGGTGCAGGACCATTTTCAATAACGGGACAATGTAATGCGATGGGGACTCGTGAAACAGGTTTTACCTCTTCACTGCCAGGATATAGAAACTATGGCGATGAGGTAGCATTAAAAGAGTACGCATCTTTGGTTAATGTACCTGAAGAGATTATTCCTAATGCTCGTGGTTATAAATATGCCGAAATAATTGATGCCATTGATAGAGGCGAAATTAAAGCTCTTTGGATTGTGGCAACCAACCCTCTCGTTAGTTTTGTGAATCAAGATAAGTTACGCCGTGCATTAGCTAAACTAGATTTACTTGTGGTTCAAGATGCATTTATGTCAGATACCGCTGAACTAGCAGATATGATTTTTTCAGC